>JAEEGF010448173.1_pt1 | contig 28483 bp, 27 predicted proteins | sample 9134171 | NCBI WGS metagenome assembly JAEEGF01 (sample SAMN16246542, study PRJNA631951) | gut metagenome | biome: gut microbiome; feature: rumen; material: AP-attached | host: Bos | place: Iran: Karaj | collected 2018-10 | reverse complement strand
ACTATCAGGCGATGTTCTCATCGCAGATGCGCGAGCGGCAGGCGTTCAAGTATCCGCCTTTCTTCCGTCTGATATATGTGGAGATTCGCCACCGTGACCAGAATGTGGCTAATGCCGCGGCCGATTACATGGCTAAGGCCATGCGCGCCGTGTTCGAGTGGCGTGTGCTTGGTCCGGACAATCCGCCTGTGCCTCGCATACAGAACAAGTACATACGCCGCATAGTGCTTAAGATTGAGGCCACTTCGTCCAACGCCAAGGCGAAGGCGCTCCTGCGTTCCGTGTCCGACCAGTTGCTTGCTCTGGACCGATTCAAGACGGTGCAGATAAGTCTTGATGTCGACCCCGTTTAGATTCTTGCTTTCAAGCCTTCAAGTTCCTTTTTCCTTTCGCTGCTCACTCGGTAGCTTTCCTTGGCTTTCTGTATGGACTTGTTTCTTGTCCAGTTATCCATGATGCCGCTTGCCAGCGCTTTTTTCGCCTCGTCATAATGGAAAATCACGGCGTAGCTCATGTACCATGCCACAGCCATTTTTATGTAGTATTCATCGCTCTTCATTGATGCGATTCGCAGCATCAGCGCTTTGTCGAACGCATCGTCTTTCAGATACAGCCTCATGGCGGTGACGATGCCGAAGCGTATGGTGTAGGTCTTGTCGCTGGACAGCCATTTCGTGACGAACGGCTTGACTTTGTCCTTGTGTTTGAGGAAAATCTTCGGGTTGTAGGTGTCGCAGACGCTCCAGTTCGTAATCAAAGGAAGGAACTTCTCGGTCTCTTTCATAACAGCATCGAAGTCCTTGCCGAAAAGTCGCTCTATCAGCATCCCGTGCATCATGTTCTCCTCGATGGTCTTGTGCTGCCTTCTGATGAACGCCTTAGCCTCGGCTGCGTCTTCTTTCGCGATTTCTTTTGCCAGATTCCTTATCAGCGGCATTCTCACTCCGCTTATGGCATATTTTTCCTCGTTGGGAATCAGTGCTTTAGTGAATTCTGCGTATTTCTCGTCGGCTAAGTCTTTAAGATGGTCTTCTATCTTTCCCATTTTCTGTGTATGTTCTTTCCGGTGAGGTATTCGGCGAGATATTCTTGCTCGCTTTGTCCCGGAGTGGGGCATATTTCTGCGCTTACTCCGATTGCGTCCAGGTCCATCATTGTGGAATAGCCAGAGCGGCAGATAATCCTTTTTGCGCCAAGGAGTTGCGCTTTTATTGCTGCTGCATCCATGTGCGGCGCTAATGTGATGTTGCCATCGGTCTGCGTTTCGCTGTTTTGCGGCAATCCTCTTATTATGAGTGTTTTCTCGTTTCTGCCTTTCTGTGAGTCTATGACTTCTTTCTCGAAAATGCTGCGTTGAGGCTCTGGTCCGGAGATTATGGCGACAGTGTCGGCTTGTTCGTCGGGGCTTATGACGCAGGGCTCAATGTCGGCGAGTCTCGACAGTGTGCCTATGAACTTGCAGTTTCCCGGCAGTTTGTGTTTATGCGACAGTTCTCCGCTTATGCCGTCTTGCTCGCGGTCGGGTATCCAGCATTCGTCATATTTTCTGATTATCCGTCCGTGAATCCAGCGGATTATCGGTTCTGCCCAGCGGAAGCCTTTCGGCGCTTTTATCATCACTTGGTGTGTTATGTATATGCTGTGCGCCTTCCTGCACCATGCGCCGAATCTGTTGTCGGAAATCACTGTGTCGATGTCTCTTTCCTCGACGATTTTTTCTATCTCTTTGTGCTCGTCAGTGATTTTGCCGAGCCACCCCGGCAGATGCTTGACTATAGCCCATGTCTGGCTATTGCCTTTGCTGTATCTCAGCGATATGCCGTTTATTTCTATGAACCTCTCGATGTCAATGCCTTGCAGTTCCTTTATCAGCAGCACGAGCGACGCGCCTTCCGCTCCCACCAGCACCTTTTTCCCTCTTTTGACAAGCTCTTTTATTATGGGAACACAGCGCGATGCGTGTCCTAATCCCCAGTTGAGAGGACAGACAAGCACTCTGTCGCCTTTTATGTCGGGGATGTTGTTCGTCATACTCCAGTGACAGCGAAAGCTAGTTTATAAGACCTTATCTTCTTCCCTCTTGCCGAGAGCATCTCCACCATCATAACGTACATGCCGGACTCCACTGTGTCTCCGTTGTTGTCGGTTCCGTCCCATTCGATAGTGCCTTCGCTCGACAGCATTATGTTGTTGTACAGAGTTCTGACGGGTTTGCCTTTCATGTTGTATATGGTTATGTTGGCGCCGTAGTCGTCGTGCCCGGTGTTGTAGTTCACGAGCAGGATGTCGTTGTATCCGTCGCCGTTAGGGCTCAGGTGGTCGTTCTCCAGCCAGAATCCTTTCTTCACGGCTTCCGGAGCGTCGCTTTCCGCATTGCTGTTCTTGTATCCCGGCGTTCCGTAGTTCGTCACTCCCGAAGCCACCTTCCAGTTCGCCGCGTCGAGCGATGGCTTGTTCACCGAGATTCTTTCCAATGCTACGTTCTTGCGGTTCTTTATCATTTCGCCGAACATCGACTTGTTGTAGCAGAATTCGTCGTGCACGGTCTTGTCGTCGGAGCCGATGACGATGCAGGCGCCTTCGTTGTTGAGCGACGGCAGGTCCATTCTGCAGAAGTGGCTGCCATTGCGGCTCATGTAGAACATGCTGTCGAGCTCCGGCGCCTCGCTGACGCAGACCACGCCTCTCGGCTCCACGTAACGGACTTTCGGACGGTCGAAGTCGTGCTCCATCCTGTATGGGAAGTAGTATTTCGTGCCCAGGCTGCCGTCCTTTTTCCTTACGGCTATCCAAGTCTGCCAGAGCGAAATCTCACGGTCGGTCGTGTTTATCAGCTCGATGTATTCCTCGGTCTCGTCCTTTGTGGCGTCGGGCATCACCTCGTTTATCTTCAGTGTCGATTCGGCGTCGTATATGTCTTCGGTCGTTATCGAGTCGGGTTTGAGAGGAATCTCGTCGGGCTCTTCTTGTTGCATCACCGAGTCCTTTTCGAATATTCTGATGTTGTCGGCGCCTATTGAGCTGTATTTCGACTGTGTGTAGCCGAGTCCTATTCCGGCGTAGTTGCTTGTTGTGTATGTGTTGTCGAAGGCTGTTCCCTCGGTCTTGTAGTCGCTCTCGCCAGCCAGTTTGCTCTCCAGTTTCCAGTTGCCCACGCTGTCTCTTGTCACTCTTATGAACACCTTCACGCTCGTTGCGTTCACTCTCTTGTCCTCGCTTTTTATGAGTGTTCTCATCGTCGTGTTCGCTCCTTTGAGGCTTTCTCCTCCGTTGCTCAGAAGGCAGATGTTCTTCGCCGAGCCTCCGACCTTCACGAAATATCCTTTGGGAGCGTTCATGTCGTCGTTTTCCGAGCCCAGCACGAAAATAGTGTAGTTTGAGGCGGTTGGCGTTGCGCCGATGTAGAACCACGCCATCCATGTGCCGCCGTTCTTCAGCACATCGCTTTTGGTGTATACGCTGCTGTATCCGTTGCTGTTCGGAGTGGCGACTCTGAGCTCGCCTTTGTATATTTTCATGGACGCGGTGTCGCCAGCCCATTCTGGATTGTTCTTCAGGTCTTTATCTGCAAAGTCCTCGATTACGACAATCGCTTGTGCGGAATTTACAATCAGGGTCAAAATTATTAGCAAAATGCTCTTGATTTTCATCATACTTCGGAAAAAGTCTCTATTTTTGCAATTCAAAATATCAGGTTGTGTGCCAGAAAGTAAAGGCAGAACAAAGATAATTCAACTTTCTGTCAAAAAGCAACTTGATGTGTTATTAAACAAACGGACATAATCATTAATCTATTTTATTTTAAAGTATGAAAGTTGCAATCGTTGGTGCAAGCGGTGCTGTAGGACAGGAGCTCCTCCGCATTCTTGCTCAGAGAAATTTCCCAGTTGACGAACTCGTGTTGTTCGGCTCAAGCCGCAGTGCAGGAACCCAGTATGAATTCAAGGGCAAGAAGTACACTGTTAAGGAACTCGTTCATGGCGATGCATTCAAGGATATAGATATCGTGTTCACTTCGGCTGGCGCAGGAACATCTAAGGAGTTCGCCGAGGATATAACTAAGTACGGTGCAGTGATGATCGACAACTCGTCGGCATTCCGTATGGACGACGATGTGCCATTGGTAGTGCCAGAGTGCAACGCCGAGGATGCTCTCAACCGTCCACGCGGCATCATCGCCAACCCTAACTGCACAACTATCATGATGGTCGTTGTGCTCCAGCCAATAGAGAAGCTGAGCCACATCAAGAAAATACACATCTCAAGCTACCAGAGCGCGAGTGGCGCAGGTGCCGCAGCTATGGCAGAGCTCGAGGTTCAGTACAGAGAGATGCTTTCCGACGGAAAGGTCAAGACTATCGAGAAATTCCCTCACCAGCTGGCATACAACGTAATCCCTCAGATCGACAAGATGACTGAGACCGACTACACTAAGGAGGAGATGAAGATGTACAACGAGACACGCAAGATCATGCACAGCGATGTCCGCACATCAGCCACTTGTGTACGTGTTTCTTCTTTGCGCAGCCACTCTGAGAGCGTTTGGTTCGAGACAGAGAGACCATTGTCAGTCGAGGAGATTCGCAAGGCTCTGGAGGCTGCTCCTGGCGTAACACTCAAGGACGATCCTCAGAACTACGTTTACCCAATGCCTCTTGAGAGCGCAGGTCAGGACGATGTTTACGTAGGCCGTGTTCGTAAGGACCTTGCCGACGACAACAGCAACACCCTCTGGCTCACTGGCGACCAGATACGCAAGGGCGCTGCCCTCAACGCAATCCAGATTGCTGAGTACCTCGTGAAGGTAGGCAATGTGAAGTAAATCAACATTTGATAGATAAGAAAAATGTGACGGCAATGCTGTCACATTTTTTTTCGTCCTTGTCGTTCCGCTTTTTTCCTCTTTCGCAGTCGCTTGTGTTGCATATCTCTGCAAATATTCTTTTCTTTGAGGGAAATATGAGAAACTTATTAATCACACTTTCTGTGCTGTTGACTTTCTCTTTGGCCTCTTGCTCCAAGGGGGCAAAGCAGAGCAATGCGGCGGAGAATAATAATGGAAATATGGTAAAAGAACTCGATTCGGAACAATTCATGAATCTCGTGGGCGACTATACTGGCACCGAGTTTAAATTCATCGGTCAGCGCCCTTGCATTGTTGACTTCTATGCTACCTGGTGCGGACCTTGCAAGGCGCTTTCGCCTATCATCGACGAGATTGCGGCAGAATATGACGGCAAGATTGATGTGTATCGCGTGGATATAGACAAGAATGAGGAAATCAGCGCAGCGTTCGGCATCCAGAGCGTGCCTACGCTGATTTTCATCCCTGTGTCAGGTCAGCCTCGCTCTTCTGTCGGCCTGCTGCCTAAGGAGACTATCAAGGAGGCCATAGCTCTTGTCTTCGATATAAAATAGCAGTATCATGTCGTTTCTTTTTGTTATAGGCATATTGGCTTTGTTTCTGGTGCTCGTCGTCGTGGGCGTGGTGCTGAACTTCGTTTTCACTGTTCTGCGTGGAGTAGTGTCGCTGAAAGACATCCTCCCTTGGAACCGCAAGAAGGCGAATTCGGCTTACGCATCTTCGGGCAATGCTGCATATCAACAGCCAGGCAAGAAAACGAGAACCTTCGATAAATCTCAGGCGGAAGAAATTGATTATGAAGAGATTAAATAGGGATGTGTTTCTTCTGTGAAATAAAAATCTCTTTTTTCTGCCGTTTTATTTGTATGTTTCGATAATTTGTGCCACCTTTGCACACGCAAAACCGAAAGGTACCTTAGCTCAGTGGTAGAGCAATGGACTGAAAATCCATGTGTCCCCGGTTCAATTCCTGGAGGTACCACAAAGCCCGTCTAAGAAATTAGATGGGCTTTTTTGTGTATAGACATGTCATAACTTATGAAAATGATTCCTGTTCTTTTGCTTTTTCTGGCTGTGATGCTCGCTGGCCACTATTATGTGTGCTGGCACGTGTATAATATACTTCCATTTCCGCTATGGGGAAAGGTGGCGGCAGTGTCGCTCATGGTGCTGGCGTTCGCGTTGTCGGTGCTTTCTGTGCTGCCGGCTCTGGACCGTGTGCCTTTCTCTTTGGCTACGGCGTTCTATGAGATAGGCACGTCATGGATATTCATATTCCTGTATCTGCTTCTTGCGTTTGCCGTTCTCGACCTTGGGCGGCTGTTGCACATCGTGCCATCGTCGGTGCTGGTCAATAATGTCGTCAGCACGGTCTTGTTGGCTGTTGTTATGCTGGCGGTTTTTGTTTATGGCAATATGAACTACAACAGCAAGCACCGTGAGAGTTTTTCCGTGGAGACTGCAAAGGCTGTGGACGGCAAGAGGATTGTGCTTGTGTCCGACCTTCATCTCGGCTACAATAACCACCGCAAGGAGTTTTCCAGATGGGTGGATATGATAAATGCCGAGAATCCCGACCTGGTGCTTGTGGCAGGCGACATCATCGACCGCTCTATCGAACCGCTCGACGAGGAGCGTGTGGCGGAGGAGTTCCACCGCATCAAGGCTCCCGTGGTGGCGTGTCTTGGCAATCATGAATATCTGGCAGGGGTTGAGGCGGCATGCCGTTTCTACGATGAGGCTGGCATCATTCTGCTGCGTGATTCTGCCGTTTCTTTCGGCAACATAACGATAGTCGGCCGCGACGACAAGAGCAATGCCCGCCGACTGTCTCTCGCTCAGATAATGCAGAAAAACAAAGTCAACGCCGATTCCTCTTTCGTCATTCTGCTCGACCATCAGCCGTTCAATCTGGAGCAGGCTGAGGAGGCTCGTGTTGACTTCCAGTTCTCCGGGCATACGCACTATGGCCAAGTGTGGCCGGTTTCGTGGATTACGGACGCTATTTACGAAAAGGCTTACGGCGCGCATAGACGTGGAAAGACGTTCTATTATGTGTCTTCAGGACTGGGAATCTGGGGCGGCAAGTACCGTATCGGCACACGGTCGGAATATGTTGTGGCTACGTTGTGTGCAGGAGGAATTTAATTTCATATATTTGGTGTCATAAACCAAACATTTAATCTTATGCAGAATCAGAATCTACCAGCAGAACAGATTAAGACGCCATCGTTGTGGGTGGCTGTCGTTTTGGATATTCTGGGAATGGTCACTTTCACCATTCCGGGAGTAGGGGAGTTCGGCGATGTGGTGTGGGCGCCGCTGTCGGCCTATTTGTTCTCGCGGCTGTACGGCACGGACAAAGTAGCGAAGTGGGGCGCGATATTCAACTTCGCCGAGGAGATACTTCCGTTCACAGATTTCTGTCCGACATTCACCATTGCGTGGTTCATGCGCAAGTTCTCGAAATAAGAAAAGGCTTGGTCTATTGACCAAGCCTTTCTCTTTTGTTATCTCAATTATTTTATACGAATAGCAGATACGCTATGGCTATGGCGGCTATGACTCCGGCAAGGTCGGCAGTCAGTCCAGCCACTACGGCGTATCTTGTCTTCTTGATGCCTACCAGTCCGAAGTAGAGCGCAATGATGTAGAACGTGGTGTCTGCCGCGCCTTGGAAGATACAGCTCAGCCTTCCTGCGAACGAGTCAGGACCGAAGGTGTGCATCGTCTCCACCATCATGGCTTTCGCTCCGCTGCCCGAGAGCGGCTTCATGAACGCCGTAGGCAGAGCGTCGATGAACTTGCTGTCGTATCCCAGCCATCCGACGAGTCCTTTTATGCCGTCCATCAGCAGGTCCATGGCTCCGGACGCTCTGAACACGCCTATGCCCACAAGTATTCCTATCATGAACGGAATTATCTTTATTGACACGCTGAAGCCGTCCTTGGCGCCGTCGATGAATGCGTCATAGACATTCACTTTCTTTATGGCCGCGCCAGTGATGAATGTGACGATGATGGCTAAGAGTATGAGGTTTGACGCGATGCTCGACACGAGTTCCATCTCGGCCTTGTCAAGGCTCGACATGCCCCACACGATGAGTCCCAGCGCGGCTATGATGCCGCCGATCCATCCGATGACGGTCTTGTTCAGCAGGTTGAGCTTCTGCTTGATGCCGACGAAGAGAATCGCTGTAAGTGTGGAAATGGCTGTCGCTATGAGTATCGGGATGAACACGTCCGTAGGGCTCGCAGCATGCTCGCCCATTGGTCCGGTGACTGTCGCTCTCATTGCCAAAACCGACACGGGGATTATGGTCAGTCCGGAAGTGTTGAGCGCCAGGAACATTATCTGCGCGTCTGATGCCGTGTCCTTCTTAGGGTTCAGGGTTTGCAGCGACTGCATGGCTTTGAGTCCCATTGGAGTGGCGGCGTTGTCCAGTCCGAGCATGTTGGCCGAGAAGTTCATAAGCAGTTGTCCGTGCACTTCATGGTTCTTAGGGATGCTTGGGAACAGCTTGGCGAAGAACGGCCCGACAATCCTCGCCATGAAGTTTATTGCTCCAGCCTTTTCGCCTATGTTCATTATTCCGAGCCACAGTGTCATGACTCCAGCCAAAGGCAGGGCTATGTCCATGACAGCCATCTTAGACATCTCGAATGTGCTGTCGATTATGCGTTTGAACACCTCTGTGTCGCCCATGAATACGGCTTGTATTATGGCAACGACGAAGGCTACAATGAAAAACGCTATCCAGATGTAATTCAGTACCATTTACTTCTTGTGTATTTTGCCGTCGGTTGATGATGTGTAAACCTTGTTGCTTGCAGCCACGTTTATATTCTTGAGGTTAGGGCTGTTGTCGAAGGCGTCGGCGGCTATGCTTGTGACGCTCGCAGGAAGTGTTATCTCCTTGAGGTCGGCGCATCCGCTGAATGTTCTTGAGTCTATGGCGGTCAGTCCGTTAGGCAGGCTGATGCTCCTTATCGCGCTGAAGAAGAATGCTCTCTTGCCCAAGGTCTTAAGCGAAGCCGGCAGCTCGATGACACCGATATTCGTCATGTGGAAAGCGTCGTCGCCTATTTTCACCACCGTGTTAGGCAGCGATGCACATTCCAGGAACATGCAGCCGGAGAACGCTCCGTTGCCTATCTCCTTTATCGCCGCATCGTTCATGTTTATGCTTCTGAGCTTCTTGCATCCTGCGAATGCTCTGTCGCCAATCTTGGTCACCGTCAAAGTCTTGCCGTCTTTGCTTACCGTTTTTGGTATGTAGATGTCGCCAGAGTACTTCTTAGCCACGACTATGGCTTCTGTGCCGTTCGCTTTGTATCTGACGCCGCTCACTTCAAACTCGTCGGCAGCAGCGGCTGGGGCGGTCGTCGTGGTGTTCTGGGGCTTGCTGAAGACCTTCTTCAGATTTATTGATTGCGCATTGGCTGCGTTAGCCATCATCATCGCCGCCGCTATTATTATCAGTTTGCTTTTGCTCATACGCACAATGATTTTGTGTTTGTGTTTCTTATGTTTTGTCTAATTCCGTTTTTTCGCTCTTGTGTCTATATCTTGTTTTCTTAGCAATCATTGTGCCATAAACATCCGCGCTGGTTTGTGCTTTTTTAGAAATTGTATTTCACCATTCCCAGCACTCTGTGGTTATACACTGTGTGAGTGTTGCTTACTGTGCCGTCCGACTTCATCGTTCCGTAGTCTATGCCGCTCAGTTCGTACTGCACACCCACGTTGAAGTGCTTCAGGTTGTATGAGAACGATGGGCAAATTCTCCAGTTCTGGTCTATGTCGTTCTTTCCGTTCTTGCCTTTGTAGTAAACCAGAGTTCCGCTCTTTCCGTTTGTGTCGGTGACTGTAGCCAGTTCGCCGCTCAGTAGTCCGAGGTTCTTTGAGTATCCTGCGTAGATTCCGGCTTTGTACTTCTTGCCGTAGAAAATGTTTATGAACGAAGTGGTGTGTGTGAGCGGAGTGTAGTCGAACGAGCCGTCGCTGTTCACTCCAGTCACTGCGTAGCCGCTTATTGTGTTGGTGTGGCTGAGGTTTTGCGCGAGTATGCTCTTTGCCTTTATGCTCCAGTTGCCGCTTGTCCATCCTGCGTAAACGATAGGCGAAAAGCTCCACAAATGGTCGTCAACCTTTCTTGTTATTTCTATGTCAGGAGTGGAAGAATCATTGTCATCGTCATATGAAAATTTGCACTTTGTTCTTGGGCGGATGTATGTTATGTCAACTCCGGCACCAGCCTCTATTCCGTTCTTTTTGTACCCTATGCCAGCGTACATCTCTGGTATTATGCTGTATTTCGAGAAGTTTATGCTGCTTGCGTTCTTAGCCAAAGCATCGTAGCTGTCAATTCCGCTCGGACCCACAGTGGTGTACTGCAACTGCCAGAGCACTGCGGCTTTCAGGCTGAGTCCGTCTATTGGCTTGTAGTTATACTGTATCTGTGGGCTACGGTTCAGTGGATTGTATGGCGCTCCGGCAGCGTAGCTGAATTCGTCAGGTGTGGCGCAGCCCACGAGCGGGTTCCATGTCTGACCGAGAGTGAGAGAGTGGTGCACCCAGTCTATGTTGAAGTATGCGTGTCTGATTCTGAACATTGTGTTCTGGTCGCCGTATCCGTTGAAGTCGAACTCGATTTTTCCCGAAGTTTTGGCTCCCCACAGTTCTGGTCCGGTTATGTCCATTCCGACGCGTGTTGTCATTGCCAAGTATCTTGAGTTGGCTTGTTTGTTCAGGTCTTCGCCCAATGGGTTTACCTCCTTGTCGAGAGGAATGAGCTCAATGAGTCCGCCGCTGGTCTCGAGGTTCTCTCTCGAGTTGTAGTAGAAGAAGTTTCTCACGAATCCGTAGAACTTCACGTGGCTCTTGATTTCGTTGATTACTTTTTTCGTCTTGCTCTCGCTTTTTGCGACTGGTTCCTTAGCCTCAGGCTTTTCTGTTTCCGCAGTCTGTGCCATAGCGGTTGCTGTCAGCATGGCAGCGGCTAAGGCGATGTACAATTTTCTCATGTTTTGTGTTATATGTTTGTGTTTAATCGACGTAGCAATGAAAAAACAAATGTACGTCATTTCATTTTATTTGGCGGAGTTTTTTGCTTAATTCGTGAAAAAGTTATTGTAGCAGATGCTTGTGTTTTCATTTGCCTCTTCTTTTCCTCTGCAAAGTAATTTGTTTCGTGTTACTCTCGCGTTGCGCCGCTGTTATAAAAGTGTTACAAAAAAAACGAGCGACAGACGTTTGCCTGCCGCTCGTTTGTGGTAATATTCTTTTGACTTATTCTTTGCCGTTTCTCTTCTGCACGTTGTGGTAGATTTTCATCTGGTTGCCGAGTATCTTTGTGAATCCCTTCACGTCGTCGGCTGTCCATGCCTTCACTACCTCTCCGTACTCGCCGAAGTCGCTTCTCATCAGGTCGTAGCTTGTCTCCACACCGACAAGAGTGTATGAGTAAGGGCGGAGATTGATGATTACCCTTCCTGTTACGTTTCTCTGTGAGCTCTCGAGCATAGCCTCCATGTCTCTCATCACTGGCTCAAGATACTGTGCCTCGTGCAGGAACATTCCGTACCATGTGCCTATTTGGTCCTTCCAGTACTGCTGCCACTTGGTCAGAGTGTGCTTCTCCAGCATCTTGTGGGCGTTGATTATGAGGATTGCTCCTGCAGCCTCGAATCCCACACGTCCCTTGATGCCGATGATTGTGTCGCCGATGTGCATGTCGCGGCCGATTCCGTACTCAGACCCCAGTCTGTTCACTTCGTTGATGGCAGCGATCTTGTCGTCGTACTTCTTTCCGTTCACGCCTGTGATTTCTCCGTTCACGAAGTCGATAGTCATTTGGCTCTCTTCCTTCTTAGTCACCTGGCTTGGGTAAGCCTCCTCAGGCAGAGTCTCGTTGGACTTGAGAGTCTCCTTGCCGCCGACTGATGTTCCCCACAGTCCCTTGTTTATAGAGTACTCGAGCTTCTTGAAGTCAGCCACGTATCCGTGCTCCTTCAGGTAGTTTATCTCGTAGTCTCTTGTCAGCTCCATGTCGCGTGTAGGAGTGATGATCTCGATTTCAGGGGCGAGGATCTGGAATGTCAGGTCGAAACGCACCTGGTCGTTTCCTGCGCCAGTCGAACCGTGAGCTACAGCGTCGGCGCCTATCTTCTTGGCGTACTCGATTATTGCTATAGCCTGGAAAATTCTCTCAGAACTTACTGAGATAGGGTAAGTTCCGTTTCTCAGCACGTTGCCGAATACCATGTACTTGATGCTCTTGTTGTAATAGTCCTTAGTCACGTCGAGGGAAGCGTGGCTTGCCACTCCGAGCTTCTTAGCCTTCTCTTCTATCACCTTGAGCTCTTCAGCGTCGAAACCTCCTGTGTTTGCGAGTGCTGTGTGTACTTCGTAACCTTGTTCTTTCAGATACATTGCGCAGAATGATGTGTCCAATCCGCCGCTGAATGCTAATAATACTTTTTTCATTGTTTTTCTTTATGTTATGTTGTTTGTTGTTTTTGTTTTAATGCTCAATGTCTTTGTTCTTGCCCTTGTAGGTGCCGTTGGCTATGGGGAGCGAGAAAATTTTCTTCAGCGCGTTCTTCCATTTTTCTATTTTGCTCTCTTTCGCTTCCTCCTTTTTCTTCCAAGGCATCTCGTTGCCCACGTGCTCAGCTGGGTCGTACAGCATACCTGTGCACAGACATCTTGTGTAGTTGTTTCTCTTCAGCACATCGAAGTTTATGCACGCCTCGCACTCCTTCCAGTATTCTGGGTCGTCGGTCAGTTCGGAGAATGTCACAGGTCTGTAGCCTATTTCCGTGTTTATTTTCATCACCGCAAGACCTGTGGTTATGCCGAAGATCTTGGCGTCAGGGAACTTCGTGCGCGAGAGCTCGAATGCGCGGTGCTTGATGGCTTTGGCGAGTCCCATTCCTCTGAACTCAGGGCTGACGATGAGTCCTGAGTTGGCAACGAACTTCTTGTTGCTCCAAGTCTCCACATAGCAGAATCCAGCCCACTGTCCGTCGACGAAGGCGATGACGGCATTCCCGTCCTTCATTTTCTGCAGGATGTAGTCGTGGGTGCGGCTTGCTATGCCTGTGCCTCTTGCCTTGGCGGCTTTGGCAACTGTTTCGAGAATAAGGTCAACGTAGCCGTAGTGAGCCTCGTTGGCTATCATTATTTCTATGTTTGGACTCTTTTCTTCTTTCATTTTTATGCTATGGTTATTCTGTTACTTTCAGTTTCTCGATTATCTTGCCGAGTTCGGATATCATGTCCTCCCTCTTGGTGTTCTCCTTTGTCACGAGCAGTATCGTGTCGTCGCCGGCTATTGTGCCGATTATGCAGCTTATTCCAGCCTCGTCGATGTCGAGCGCCAGTCCGCTGGCGTATCCGGCCTTGGTCTTCAGCACTGCTATGTTGCCCGAGAATTCCACCGTCACTTCGCCTACAGCGAGCACGCTTCTTTTCTTCTGCGGGTCGTCCGGCATCTTGTACTCGTATTTGCCCTCTTTGTTGAGATGCTTCACAATCCTCAGCGCCTTCAGGTCTCTTGACAATGTCGCCTGTGTCAGGTCGAAGCCTCTGTCTTTGAGCGCCTTGAGCAAGTCATCCTGATTTCCCACCAGTTCATTGCTTATTATGTCCACAATGTTTTCCCTTCTGTCTGTCTTGCTTTTCATCTCTTCTTGTTTTGAATATTTATTCTTGCTTATTGTCGGTTTTTCCTATGTCTTTGCCGCTGGAAAAAACATTGAAATGCTCTTGAAACATTAGTGTTTGCAAAAGTATGCATAAAAATGAATTGTTATAGCGCATGTCTGCATATTTATTTTTAAAAACGCAAAAAACTTTATATATATGCAAGATTTTGCATAAAAAAAGCCCCGCCGAAGCGAGGCTTTTATGTTTGACGTTGTTCTTTGTCTTACTTCACGTTGCTTATGTATGAGAAGTCTTTAGACACATAGTAGCTTCCGTTGCCGTACTTAACGATGAACCATCCGTCCTCTTCGCCCTGATACTCGAGCTTAGCGCCCTTTGCTGGAGAAATCTGCTCTCCCTTTGAGTTCTTCAGGTAGCTGTAGTCGGTTCCAGGACCGAGACGCAGACGAACGCCAGTTCCGCTTATCACTACGACCTTCTTGGCAGGCTTAGCTGCGGCAGGCTTAGCGCCGTTCTGGATGTATGCGAAGTCCTTAGACACATAGTAGCTGTTGTTGTTGAAGTTGACTCTGTACCAGTCGCCGTATTCGCCCTGATACTCGAGCTTAGCGCCCTTGGCTGGCGACACCTGCTGTCCCTTGTCGTTGGTCAGGTAGTCGTAGTCGGTTCCTGGGCCGAGGCGCAGACGAACTCCAGTTCCGCTGATTACTACTACTTTGGACTGTGCCAAAGCCTCTGTGAGCGAGCCGGCTGCGATGAACAAGCCGAGCACAAGCATAATTCTGCTTAAGATTGAAATCGATTTCTTTTTCATGTTTTCGTTTGTTTTGGTTATTATTTTAGGTTAATGCTATCCGAAGAATACGTAGCATAGCAGAACGGCAGCTATCATTCCGGCGGCATCAGCTATGAGTCCGGTAGCCACTGCGTATCTGTATTTCTTTATGCCTACGCTGCCGAAGTATATGGCGAGTATGTAGAACGTGGTGTCGGTCGAGCCTTGCAGTATGCTCGCCAAGTGTCCGACGAACGAGTCTGGTCCGAACGAGTTGAAGCATTCTATCATCATGCCTCTGGCGCCGGCGCCGTTGAGCGGCTTCATCAGCGCCACCGGTATCGCTCCCACGAAGTCGCTGTTGAATCCCAACCACTCCACGAATCGGCTCACGCCGCTCTGCAACATTGTCAATGCGCCCGAAGCCCTGAATACGCCTATGGCTGCGAGTATGGCGACGCAGTACGGGATGAGGCTCACAGCGATGTGGAATCCGCCTTTCGCGCCTTCCACGAATGAGTCATACACATTGATTTTCTTTCTTACTCCGGAGAAGAGGAAGAACATGATGCACCCCAGAATCAGTATGCTCGTGAGCACTCGGCAGAATATCTGCATCTGCTCGCTGTCTAAGGAGCTTACGGCTGTGAATATGCCTGCCACGAAAAGCGATATGCCGGCGAATGTCGCCAGAAGTGTCTTGTTCAGCAGGTTAATCTTCTGTATGGCGCACACGACAAGCAGTCCGACTAATGTGGAGCACATGGTCGTCAGCAGCAGCGGAATGAAGATGTCGGTAGGGTCGGCGGCGCCGAACTTCGACCGGTACGCCATTATGGAAACAGGGATGATGGTCAGTCCTGAGGTGTTCAGCGTAAGGAACATTATCATGGAGTTGCTGGCGGTGTCCTTCTGCTTGTTTATGGACTGCATCTCCTGCATCGCCTTCAGTCCGATTGGGGTGGCGGCGTTGTCCAGTCCGAGCATGTTGGCGGAAATGTTCATGAACAATGACGACAGGGCAGGGTGGTCCTTTGGAATCTCGGGGAACAGCTTCACGAGCACAGGCGATAGTTTCTTGGCCAGCTTGTTTATCAGTCCGCTGTCTTCGCCCACCTTCATCACGCCCATCCAGAATGTCAGCGTGCCGGTGAGTCCGATAGTCATGTCGAACGCCAGGTTGGACATGCTGAAGATTGAGTCCATCATCTCCGGCATGGCGTTGAAGTCGCCGAGGAAAAGCTTGACGACTCCTATTATGACGCCGATGGCGAACAGTCCTATCCAAATGTAGTTTAATGCCATGTCTTATGTTGAACAGATGTTCTTTACTTTGTGGCCTTGAATTCTATCGGAGCTTTCTGTATCTGCTCGTTGCTCAGAGTGCTGCTTGGGTTGAGGTGGCGCTTTCTCTGTATGTTCTGTTTTTTGAATGCGCGGGTCTCGAAAGGCAGGTCGTCTTTGTCCTCGGCTTTTATGACAACCTTCATGCCTACGAACGCATAGTTCTTTCTCAGGTCGATGATGTCCTCGTCTTTCAGTCGGATGCAGCCCTCGCTGGCTCTGCCAGGCACGCTCTCCTCGTTGTTAGTGCTGCCGTGTATGCCGATTCCCTTGTGCGGGTCGGTCAGCAGGCGCAGGAAGTAGTTGCCGTAGCTCTTTATAGCGCCGCGTCCGTCGCCGAAGTCATGCACCCATGACGACGCGTCTTTGATTTCGGTGATTTTGAAAGGGTGGAGCATTGTGCAGTGAGGAGTCTTCATGTCGCCTCTCTGCTGCTTGTTGCCTTTCTTCTGACTGAAGGCGCAGTCGTAGCGCGCGAGCAGCACCGTGTCGGCCCCCTGTCCTTCATACACATATAAGTAATAGTCCTTCTTGGACATCACGATGAATCTGTTCGCCTGGTTCTTTCTCAGCTCCGGATGCGAGATTCTCTCGTCGCCGGCGATTCTGATTGTGCGTTTGCCGTGATCCATGCCGACGGTTTCTCTTACGTCGTCGGTGTATGCTGTGGCGGTGCCGTTAGTCTTGGCTGAAGTGTCAGCCGATGCGCTGTTGTCTGTGTTTGAGTTGTTTGCTGAGCAACTGTACACACCGATGTTCAGTCCCAGTATTGCAATGATTGCGGTCTTGTTGAGTTTCATTTAATTATTTTTTTAGTGATGCAAAAATAATTAAAAATGATTATTCGCATTGTATGCAGTTATAACTTTATTGCAATAAAAAAGGCGCTCCGTAAAAGGAACGCCTTTGCTGTATTGTGTTTTTGCGATTATGCCTTAACACGCTCAACGTAAGATCCGTCTCTTGTGTCAACCTTGATCTTCTCGCCCTGGTTGATGAACAGAGGAACTCTCACCTTAGCGCCAGTCTCGACAGTCGCGTCCTTCATTGCGTTAGTCGCTGTGTCGCCCTTCAGGCCTGGCTCTGTGTAAGTGATCTCGAGAGTCACGATTGTAGGAACGTCAACGTAGAGAACTGTCTCAGACTCTGCGTGAACGACAACCTCGCACATCTCGCCTTCCTTCAGGTAGTCAACGCCGTTGATGAGGTTCTTTTGTATGATGATCTGCTCGAAGCTCTCTGTGTCCATGAATGTGTAACCCATGTCGTCGTTGTAGAGATACTGGTATGAGCGTCTCTCGATTCTCACGTCGTTGATCTTGATACCTGCGTTAAGTGTCTTCTCTATAACGAGACCTGTCTTAACGTTCTTCAGCTTGGTTCTCACGAAAGCAGGACCCTTGCCTGGCTTTACGTGCAGGAACTCTACAACATAGTAGTACTGGCCATCGAACTCGAGGCACATTCCGTTCTTAATATCCGCTGTTTTAGCCATAAAAAGTTTTTCTTAAAGTTTTTATTATGATTTCTTGTTATGCGATATTCGCTATTTGCTTATTTGCAGACTGCAAAAGTATAAAAATCACCGGACTACACAAATCTTCTCTTTCACTTTTTTTAGTTTATTATTTGTGGGTCCTTCTTCTGAATTCCGCGCAGACTATGGCTGTGGCTACTGCCACATTGAGTGATTCCGATGTCTCTCTGCCTTTGGGCCAGTTCTCGATTCTTAGCTTCTGGCTCACGCATTCGCGCACCTCCTTGCTCAGTCCGTTGCCTTCGCTTCCCATCACGATTACGCCGTCGTCGCTCAGTTCCTCTTGTGTTATGTCGTTGCCCTCCAGCAGCGTGCCGTAGATGCTGACGCCTCTTTCGGCTGCGTCCTTGAGCAGTGCGCTCAGGTTGTCGGTCTCCATGACCTTGACTCTGCCGAGCGCGCCCATTGTGGCTTGCACGACTTTCGGCCCGTAAGGCTCGGCGCAGTCCTTCGTGCAGATGACGGTCTCGATGCCGAACCAGTCGGCTGTCCTTATTATAGTGCCCACGTTGCCCGGGTCCTGCACTCCGTCGAGGGCGAGCGTAAGTCCTTTGGCGTCTATTTTTGTTATGCGGGTGTCTGGTCTTTTGAATATGGCGTATGCCTCTCTCGGTGTCTTCATCAGGGTTATTCTGCCCATCTCGTCATCGCTGGCGGTTTCGGCCTTCAGTCCGCTGCTTTTCGCCGCCGCTTCGGCTTTCTCTGTCACAATCAGAGTCGTGCATTCGAACTTTCTCGCCAGTTCCTCTACGAGTTTCCAGCCCTCAGCCACGAACACGCCTTCCTCGTCGCGGTTTTTCTTCTGTTTGTATTTCGCCAGCTCTTTTATTCTGTTTTTGCTTAATGCCATGTCTTTTGCTTTTGTGCAAAAATAATCCATTTTCCGCTTACGCCGTCCCTTGTTTCTCTCTTTGATTTTAAATCTCCTGATTAGAACCGGCGATTTTCTTATATTTGTGCTTTTAATTAGGTTATCTGTATATCATAAATATGTCACGAAGTCCACGCTTCAGTATCATGCTTGTAGTTGCTATGCTTATGGCGTTGCTGACTTCATCGTGCAGTCTGACCAAGTTTGTGCCTAACAAGCAGTTCCTCTTCAACAGAGTTGAGGTGAAGTCGGACGTGGATAACATTTCTAAAACGCAAATCAAGCAGTATCTCAGGCAGAAGCCTAACACTGGAATTTTCGGACGAATACGCCTCTCGCTTGCCATATACAACATGTCCGGACGCGACTCATCTAAGTGGATAAACCGCAAGCTGCGTGGGGCAGGCGAGCCGCCGGTCATCTTCGACGCTGACGACATGGAGATGTCGCGCCAGAACATCAAAGGGTACATGAAGAACAAGGGCTACCACAACGTGGAAGTCGAGGCCGACACGATAGTCAAGGGACGCAAGCGCAAGAAGATGAACGTCCGTTTCGACATCAAAGGCAACCAGCCGTACAAGCTCAGTGACATATCGCTCGACATTGAGGACGACACACTGAGGGCTTACATGTACAACTACCAGTTCTCTGCCAAGCCCGGCGACCTGTTCGACCTCGACGCGCTGCAGTCCGAGCGCGCCAAGATGGTGACGTTCCTGCGCAACAGCGGCTTCTACTACATGTCCAACGATTACATCTACGCCGAGGCGGACACGACTGTCGATGACCACAGTGTCAGCGTGGTGTTCAAGTGCCGCCCGATGGTGATGAACGTGGCTGGCGGACAGCCAAAGGAACTGAAGAACCATATCCGTGTCAAGATAAGGAACGTCAACGTCTATCCTTGGGAGTACAACACCGACCTTTCCTATTCCACCAACTATAAGGACACGCTCTCGTGCGGCAGCATGAACTATTACTACCACGGCAAACGGAGGCTCTGTCCGTCCTCGCTTTACATGAAAATCCATGTGCTGCCGGGACAGTACTACAGCGCAAAGAATGTGGAGCGCACCAACTCATCGCTCAGCTCGCTTGGCACGACCAAGTACGTGAACATTTACTTCAGGCGTGTGCCGGGCTGCGACTCGCTCGTGGACTGCAACATTTCCGTCACGCCTAACCGCGTGCAGTCATACTCGGTGGAGGTGGAAGGCACGAACACCGATGGCGACATCGGAGCGGCGCTCAACGGAACATACACGCACCGCAACATATTCAGGGGAGCGGACCAGCTTTCCATTAAGACGCGTATAGGTTATCTGCCTATGGGCGATATAAAAGACGCGCTCAACGACCGCTCGCTCGAGATTGGAGGCGAGGCGGCTCTCACATTCCCTAAGGTGCTCTTCCCGTTCATTCCGGAGAAGCTCAGGCGAAGAATACGAGCCTCCACGGAGTTCTCGCTCTCATACAACTACCAGACCACGCCATGGTACGACAGAAACATCGCCAACGCCGGCATAGAGTATTGGTGGACGACAGGCTCGCTCGACAATGAGCGTTACTCCATCAAGCTGCTGGACTTGTCGTATGTCTATCTGCCTACCATCTCCGACTATTTCCGCCAGACCTACCTCAACGCCAACTCTATAATAAGGTACAGTTACGAGGACCACATCATCATGGCGCTGGGATTCACGTTCTCGCGCAACAACAAGCACAACAACTACTCCAACTTCTTCTCATATAGAGGCTCGGTGGAGACGGCCGGCAACCTCCTGTCAGGTATATGCAGCCTCGCCGGAGTCAAGAAGGACGACGGTGCGTGGCGAATCCTCGACATACGCTACTCGCAGTACGTCAAGGGCGAGTTCAGCTATTCGTACAACCAGGTGGTCAACGACAAGAACACGCTCGTTTACCACGTAGGCGTGGGACTGGCCTATCCTTACGGCAATGCCGACGTCGTGCCGTTCGAGAAGCGCTTCTACGCCGGCGGAGCCAACAGCGTGCGCGGATGGTCTATCCGCTCGCTCGGACCGGGCATCTACAAGTCCACAGGCGGACGCACCGACTTCAACCAGTCCGGCGACATAAAGCTGGACCTCAACTTCGAGTACCGTTTCAAGCTCTTCTGGATACTCGAGGGAGCGGCGTTCGTCGATGCCGGCAACGTCTGGACCATAAACAGCTATCAGACACAGCAGGGCGGACAGTTCGAGTTCTCCGAGTTCTATAAGCAGCTCGCGTGCTCCTACGGTCTGGGACTGCGATTCGACTTCTCGTTCTTCCTTGTCCGTCTCGATGTGGGCGCGCGGCTTTACGACCCTTCGCGGGACAGCAGGAAGTGGCGTCATCCGTTCAATATCAACGACATGGCTTGGCATCTCGCCATCGGATACCCATTCTAACAGTTAATTTATCGCGAGAAAATATGTTGTGCAACATATTTTTTCAGCATGTTTTTGTTTAAATCCTTTTAGCAGCGCGGTTTCTGTGGTTTTGCATATTTGTACCCGATTTGGGCATTTGTGTATCCGTCGGAGCTTTTTTACATATCTTTGTCGCAGACAATTAAGGGAATAACGAGTTCCCGATTATTATTCAATAACCTAAAACCTTACCGCCTATTGCACATTCATACTTCAGAACCTAAAATCTAAAGTAATGAACAAGTACGTATCTATGACCGATGACGAATTGGTGAGCAGATATGCAAGCGGCGAGAATGAGGCTTTCGCTTCACTCCTCAACAGACATAATAAGAGAATTTTCTCTTACATACTTTTCTATGTCAAGGACGAAGATGTAGCGAACGACATTTTCCAGGACACATTCTTCCGTGCCATTACAGTCATCAGACAGCATCGTTATTCTGCAAACGACAAATTCTTCTCGTTCCTTTGTCGTGTGGCGCATAACCTTATTATTGACTATTTCCGTGCTCGCAAGAGCGAAAACCAGGTAGGCGAGGAGTGTCTCGACTATGCCAACGTGCTGCAGCAGGCCGACCTTCAGGACGCCAATGTCGAGGACAAGCTCGTGGCTTCGCAGATACTCAAGGACGTCAAGAAGCTTATGAACGAGCTTCCGGACTCTCAGCGCGAGATCGTCCGCATGCGTTTCTACGAGAACCTCTCGTTCAAGGAAATAGCCGAGTTGACTAACATCAGCATCAACACAGCTCTCGGCCGCATGCGTTATGCCATCATGAACATGAGGCGCATGGCTGAGGAGAATCACCTGGCTCTCGAGGTGTGATTGGGCTGAACAATTCTTGATTTGATATCTATCCGCAGGGCCTGAACAGGCTTTGCGGATTTTTTTTGTGCTGTCGGAGTGGGGCGGAAAACAAAAAACCGCAGCCTCGTGAGAGGTTGCGGATTTTGTCTTTTGTTGCAAGAAGCAGGTGATTAAGCCTCCTTCTTAGGCATTGCCTTTTCCTTGATGCGGGCTTTCTTACCAGTCAAGGCGCGCAGGTAGTAAAGCTTAGCGCGGCGTACCTTACCGTACTTGTTGACTACGATGCTGTCGATGAATGGTGAGTTCATAGGGAAGATACGCTCAACGCCCACGTTGTCAGACATCTTTCTAACAGTGAAGCGCTTCTGGTCCTGGTGTCCAGAGATGCGGATAACTACACCGCGGTACTGCTGGATACGCTCCTTGTTACCTTCCTTGATTCTGTAAGCGACTGTGATTGTGTCGCCACTCTTAAATGCTGGGAATTCCTTCTTCTCGCCAGCGAAAGCCTGCTCGGCTACTTTGATTAAATCCATTTTGTTTTAAAAAATGTGTTTGTTGTTCTCACTCCTGATAGCATTCACAGTTCACACTTATCTGCCAGAGGCTGTCCGAAATGGACTGCAAAGATAATTCTTTTTTCCGGTTTATGCACCCAATTTGTCTTTTTCTTGCTTTCTTGCTTATAACTCAGCTGTTTAAACGGATTACAGCCATTTGTTCAAAATATCTATTTGTTATTTTTCCGTATGCTTTTGCCCCTTCGGGGCGTGTTGATGTGTGTATGTGCTTAGGGTGTTACCCTAAGCTATGTGCTTTTGCCCTTTCAGGGCGTGAAAATATTGCGTGATTATTTTCGTTAGTGTTGGTTGTTGTGGTGCGGCGAACGCCCCAGTGGGGCAGCATGAAAAAGCCAAAGGGCAACGCCCTTGGTTGATATGCCCGCACACATCAGCGCCCCGAAGGGGCAAAATCATTGTGATTAATCGGAAAGTACGTGTTTTCGGTAGTGTTGGTTGTTGTGGTGCGGCGAACGCCCCGGAGGGGCAGCATAAAAAAGCCAAAGGGCAACGCCCTTGGTGGACATGCCCCACACACAGCAGCGCCCCGAAGGGGCAAAATCATTGTGATTAATCGGAAAGGACGTATTTTTCGTCGTACGGGATGTTGTATAATCGCAAAAATTCCAAATACTCGTCTTGGGAATTTTGCTTTTTGTGGTGCTCGGGCTGGTTGTTGATGTACCGGACGAGGGTTTCCACTTGCGATTGGCTAACGGAGAACGCCCCGTAACCGCCTTGCCATGCGAAATCCTTGTATTTAGGTGAAAGCGTCTTTATCCATCGGCTGCTGTTGCGTTTTATTTCCTCGACAACATGTGCGATGGTCTCGGTTTTTGAAAACGAAAAAAGCACATGTACGTGATTCCCTGTTCCACCGACACGCAGAACTTGACAGCCGGTTGTGTTTACTAATTTGCCTATGTATGAATGTACGTCGGCGAGGTGCTCGTCGTCAATCATGGGACTTGATGTCTTAATGTGAAAAACTATGTGCAGATAGATCTTGATTAATGATTGTGCCATGATTCAAATATGTTTTTCTCTTGCAAATATAATAAAAAACGGAACTATATGTTTGGCGTGCATGCCGCTTATGATTGCGTGCTGATGATTTGACAATCTGCCCGATTTCATTATGGACCATCTCGCCATTTTTGATATGTCGGAAATAGGTTCTCTGTTGTGCGTCACAATAGTTGTGGAAAAGTGCGCGTTGCAGTCTTAAAAATTTTTGCAATTCGGATTCTTCGCTTATATTTACACCTCTATAAACAACAATAATATGAATATGAAAAAAGTTCTTTTAGTATTGCTGCTGATGGCAGGGGCGTCTGTTATGGTAAACGCGGCGACAAACAGAGGAAAAGCCAAGGCGAAAGCGAAAGCAAAAGCTAAAGTCTATGCCAGTGTAGCGAAAACAGTATCTGCATCGTTTGCCTCTTTTGTTGATCTCGGTTTGCCTTCGGGCACAAAGTGGGCCGACAGAAACGTGGGCGCAAATGCTCCTGAGGATTACGGCACTTATTTCTCATGGGGAGAGACCAAGGAGAAGTCCAGTTATTCATACGACAACTATGAATATGGTCAGAACGACAGTTTTGTGAATATCGGCAGCAATATAGCCGGAACGAAGTATGACGCGGCGACAGCGAAAGGTGGCGTCAGATGCCAGATGCCGACGAAAGAGCAGTGTGAGGAACTCTGCAATCCGGAATACACGACATGGACCTGGTGCGGCGGCGTAAAAACGAAGTACAACGGAAGCAAAGCCAAAGGCTACATAGTGAAGAGCAAGAGCAACGGCAAATCAATCTTTCTGCCAGCCGCCGGCAACCGCAATGACACTGAGCTCAACAACGATGGCTACGACGGCGCTTACTGGACTGCGGAGCTCGATGAGAGCAACGACTTCGGCGCGTGGTACCTCTACTTCCATTCAAACAACCACGAGGTTGGCTACTTCGACCGCTTCTTTGGTCACACTGTGCGCCCGGTCTCGAAATAAGATCTTCAGGAAACCGAATATAAAAACACAGGACTGTCTGGAAGAGAAATCCAGGCAGTTTTTTTATTATATTTGTGTTTCTTAAAAAATAATCTGGAATGAATCTAAAAAATATACTCAAGGCATCGCTTCTGATGCTTCCGCTGTCTTTTTCTGTGGCGGCACACTCAAACAATAGATTTAACGTAAACGACATGAAGGCCCAGATGTGGGCTGACTCTGTGATGGCGACTCTGAGCGACGACGAGAAGATAGGGCAGCTGTTCATCTTCACGACCAAGGCGCAGGACACTCCGGCGCTGCGCACGGCATTGCTGAAGCAGATAAAGGAGAACAAGGTGGGCGGACTGCTGTTCTGGAAAGGCAACTGCGAAGGCCAGGCGGCGCTGACCAACCTCGCGCAATCGACAGCCAAGGTGCCGCTGCTGATAACTCTTGACGGCGAGTGGGGACTGCGCATGAGACTCGAGAACACGCTCCGTTACCCTCGCAAGCTGACGCTCTCGGCACTCGACAACGACAGCTTGATATACGACTGGGGCGTGGAACTGGGCCGCCAGTGCAAGGCGCTGGGCATACATGTGAACTTCGACCCCGTGCTGGACGTGAACCTGAATCCAAATAACCCCGTGATAAACGTGCGTTCGTTCGGCGACGACGCCAAGGACATAGCCCGCAAGGCGTCAATCTTCGTCAGAGGCATGCACCAGTACGGCATAGCGTGCGTGGGCAAGCACTTCCCGGGCCACGGCGACACGCAGCAGGACTCGCACAAGGAACTCGCCCTGGTGACGCACGACAGAGCCACTCTCGATTCCGTTGACCTGCTGCCTTACAGAAGACTGCAAGAGGAGCATCTGCTGGACGGCGTGATGGTGGGGCATATCTCGGTGCCGGTGCTTGACAAGTCGGGTATGGCGGCATCGCTCTCCAAGACCATCGTCACCGACTTCCTGCGCGGCGAGATGGGTTATGACGGCCTGATAATGACCGATGCGATGAAGATGGGCGCTGTGGCTAAGCGCAAGAACTACTGCGTTGAGGCTCTCGTGGCTGGCAACGACATGATACTGGACGCCGGCGAGGGCAATGCCACCGGAACGGCGATAGCGAGCGTGAAAAAAGCAGTGGCTGACGGTGTGCTGACAATGGACGACATTGAGCAGAAGTGCCGTAAGGTGCTTATTTACAAATATCTGTGTGGGGCTCATGAATACAAGCCTGTGGACCCTGAGCGCATAGCCTCGGTGCTGAACAGCGAGTCGGCAAAGAGCCTGCAGCAGCGCATCGCCAGAGGATGCGTGACGGTGCTCAAGAACAGCGGCAGGGCGATTCCTATGGCTTCTCTCGACAAGAATATAGTGCTTGTGACTCTCGGCAGCAAGGGCGAGACTTACTTCGCATCGCGTGTGGCTCTGCACGGCAGTGTGACACGATACAACATAATGGCTGGCGACTGCGCCAAGGGCGTGCCTTGCGTGGTGGACAGCGTGGTGAAGAACGCCGACGTGGCGATATTCTCCATCCACGACGACCAAGTGCCGGACAGCGTGCTGGCGCGACTGACAAAGGACGCCAAGGGCAAGACGGTGCATGCCTATTTCATTTCGCCTTATCTGATGTCGAAATACAAGGAGTCGGCGCTGCTGGCTGACGCGACAGTCGTGGGTTACGAGAGCGCGCAGTGCATGCAGTACGCCAGCGCCGACGTGATTTTCGGCACGAACTACGCCGATGCCCATCTGCCTGTTTCTGTGCAGAATGTTTGCGACAAGGGCCGTTCGGTGCGTACGTCGAAGAACCGCCTCGGATATGCCCGTCCGGAGGATGTGGGCATGTCGTCGGAGAGGCTGGCGCTTATCGACTCGATTGTCGGCGCGGCTATCGACGGTCACGCTACGCCATCGTGCCAGGTGCTTGTGGCAAGGCACGGAATGATAGTCTATGACAAGGCGTTCGGACATCCAGGCTACGAGTCGTCGGCAGTAGTTTCCACAAGCGACATCTACGACCTTGCGTCTTGCACCAAGCTTATGGCGACTCTTCCTGCCGTCATGAAGCTCTACGACCAAGGCAAGATAGACCTCGACAGACACGTGTCGCACTATCTGCCGGAGATGAAGAAACTGCACCACGTCACCGTCCGCGACCTGCTGATGCATCAGTCGGGTCTGCCTGCGTCTAAGCCGTTCTACATGTCCACCGTTAAGCGCAACGACCCTTCGGTTCCGCTCTTCGGCAAGCGCGACGCCAACCACACAGCTCGTGTGGACGTAGCGACATACGCCGACGCCGATTTCAAGTTCGTGCCGGAGCTCGTTTGCGACTCTCTCGATTCGCTGCACACTCTGCCTATAGCCGAAGGACTGTATCTGAATCCTTCGTTCAAGGATTCTGTGACGGCAGCCATAGCCCACATCAAGCCGGGCGAGAGGAAATATGTTTATAGCGACATCAACTTCATGCTGCTGCAGCGCATCGTGGAGAATGTGTCGGGAATGTCTCTTGACTCGTTCGTGACGGAGAATTTCTACCGTCCTGCCGGTGCGGTGACTACGGGCTATCTGCCGCTGAGACGATTCAGCAAGTCGCGCATAATGCCAACAGCCAATGACCCATTCCTGAGAAAGCAGCACCTGCGCGGATATGTGCACGACGAGAACGCGGCCTTCCAAGGCGGTGTGAGCGGTCATGCCGGACTGTTCTCCAATGCCGAGGACCTCGCTAAGTTGTGCCAGATATGGCTGAACGACGGAACGTACGGCGGACACACTTATTTCTCTAAGGAGACCGATAGCGTGTTCGTCAATGCCAAGAGCGAGATAAGCCGCCGCGGACTGGGATTCGACCGTCAGAAGATAGAGGAGAGCGCCAACAAGGAGCACGTCATGATAGGCCACACCGGATTCACAGGCACTTGCGTGTGGATTGACCCAGAATACGACCTGACATACATATTCCTCTCGAACAGAGTGAACCCGGACGCATGGAACAAGAAACTGATAAAGACCAACGTCCGCACCGACATCGCTTCGGTCATTTATCAGTCAGTAACCGACAGAAAGCCATGAGCAAGAAACTCGTAATCTTCGACCTCGACGGCACGTTGCTCGACACCATAGCCGACCTCGCTGCCGCCACCAACTACGCCTTGCGCACGCTCGGCTATCCGCAGCACGACGTCGAGGCGTACAAGATGTTCGTGGGCAACGGCATCGGCATGCTTTTCCACCGTGCGCTGCCCGAGGAGGCTCGTGTGCCAGGCGTTGAGGCTCGCATGAGGGAGCTGTTCCTTAGTTATTACAAAGACCACAGCACCGACCTGACCAAGCCATATCCCGGCATCGTGGAGCTGCTCGGCGCGCTCAAGTCCCGCGGCATAATGACTGCTGTGGCATCGAACAAATATCACGAAGGCACATGCAGGGTCATAAGAAACTCGTTTCCGGACTTCGCCTTCGATGTCGTTTACGGCCATCGCGAGGGCTACAACGTGAAGCCCGACCCAGCCATCGTCTTCGACATACTCAGCGACTGCGGCATCCAGGACAAGAGCCAGGCGCTATACGTGGGCGACACGTCCATCGACATGAACACCGCCCGAAACGCCGGATTGGACTCCGTGGCGGTATTGTGGGGATTCCGCTCCAAGGCAGAGCTCGAGGCTTGCTCGCCGAGCCACATGGTCACTTCTCCGAGCGAGATACTCGACATAGCGCTGAAGTGAAAAATCAGCCTTGTTTTCATTGCCATATCGTTTTATTGCATACATTTGCAGTCGCATTAACACCTTAAGAGTAAGGGGCTGCCTGGTTTTGACAGCGGGTAGAAGTAATGCGTAAGCATGCAGTGCATTGTCTGATAAGCACTTTAATCTCATCGGGTAAACTATAACTGGCGAGAATAACTACGCTCTTGCTGCCTAACCGAATAATAGTAGGTCGGCTTAATCTCGGCACAAGGTGCTGAGACAAGACATCACTCAGAAGCCAAGCCCTGAAGCGTCTGGCAAAGTGGTGTGGTAAAATCGGGGATAGCATGTGCCGGCCGTGCGGCGTGTGTGAGATTTTAGCGGATAAGGCATTCGTTGGTGGCTTCGGTCTTGCGGATGCACGAAAACCGAAGGCGAAGATAAGCATGTAGAAAGCGGATTGGTTCCTCGTTTGGACACGGGTTCGACTCCCGTCAGCTCCACAAAATATACTGAATGTCAGTATGTAGAAGAAAATAGGCGCATAAGAGAATACGAGAGTGTTCGTCTTGTGCGCCTTTTTATTTGTCATGATGTCAACCTTGACATTCTCGGACGTGTGGATTTCTTGTTTTTATATTTGCATCGAAAAGTTGTTACACTTCGTGCAATTAAAGCGTGAGCCGATGACAACTTTTCCTTTGATAGAGTTCCCCAACTGGGTGAGGTTACTTGACGGTTGGCACATAGTGTAGGGCGTTTGAATCCCCTTGTGGCTCGTGCACGGAATGTGCATGGGTCGGGAACCTGTCAATGGACACTTTTTCTGAAAATAAGGAGTTGGTTGTTGTTGATCGGCAGCAATTGGAGCTGCCCAGCCGCTGACAACCGATTCTTTATTTTTTAGAGG
>JAEEGF011376495.1_pt1 | contig 28491 bp, 23 predicted proteins | sample 9134171 | NCBI WGS metagenome assembly JAEEGF01 (sample SAMN16246542, study PRJNA631951) | gut metagenome | biome: gut microbiome; feature: rumen; material: AP-attached | host: Bos | place: Iran: Karaj | collected 2018-10 | reverse complement strand
GACTGGTCGCGGTCGCGGTAATCGCTAAAGCCGTAGCCAGCAAAAGAAGATGAAGCAAGAAGCATCGCCGCTAGAGCGGACTTCCAAATGGCTTTTTTTAAGTTTCCATTCATAATAGGTACAATTCTCCAAATTCGGATCAACTACAATATAGCTTGTTTTTTGAGAAAGTCGAATAGTCTCTTTGCAAAAAAGGCTTTGCAAAGCACGATCCCTCAACGAAATACTGCGTTTTTCGCCCGTAATTGCCGGACTCAAGCGTAAACAGAAAATTTTTCTGTCATTTGTTTTTAAATGTTTACAAATTAAAATTGTTGACGGGCATCACAATGGACTCAAGCGTAAACAAAAGATGCGCACATTGTTAATTTTTTAAATTTCTTTTTTGTGTAGATTTTGAGAACAGGGAAGAATGGGTTCCACTTACTTTTTGAGGGTCACCATGATCAAACGTCTTCTTTCAGCATTATCCATCGGATGCGCATTCTGGGCATGCGATAGCTCCACGCCTTCGGATTACATAAACGATGATGTCACCGTCGCAAGCAGCAATAGTAACACCACGAACGCCGTACCCGTAGATTATTCCTTGGGAAGGGCCATGAACGCAAGGCTTGGACGCGGCATCAACCTTGGAAACTCCTGGGACTCCGACGGATACGACGACACCGGCTGGAATAACCCCATCCGTGATAAGGACTTCGCCACCATCAAAGCAGCCGGTTTCAACTCCGTGCGCATCCCCGTCCGTTGGCAAAACTACTCCGACTACAAAACCCATACCGTAGATCCAGAACGCTTAAAGGGCGTCAAAGATGATATTTCGCTTGCGATTGCGAACGGTCTTGCGGTTGTCGTGAACTTCCACCATTACACGGAACTCAACTGCTATGGCGGTGGAGGCTCCCGATGGAATTACGAAACCCAGAAACAAGAAAAATGCACCTACAATGCGGAAAAGTACCAAGAAGAAAAAGCTCATTTCATTGGCATGTGGTCGCAAGTCGCTGCAGAACTGAACTCGTTCGCCGACAGCATGCTCGTATTCGAAATATTGAACGAACCCGTTATTCCTAAAGCAGAACTTGTCGATCAGTTGATGAATGACGCCTACAATGCGATTCGTGCAGTCGCCAAGAACAAGACGATCATGTTCGAATCATACGCCTATGCAAAATTCGAATACCTTAACATTCTGCATCTGCCGCAAGACGGGAACATCATTTTTACGGGCCACTATTACGAACCTTATGCATTCACCCACCAAGGGCAGCACGGTAATCAATGCCGCGGCGATGCAGCCAATGGAAACAAGGCACAAACCGACTTTAGATCATATAGGGCACTTGCGTTCAAGCTCTACCCCGATATCAACAAAGTCGATAATATTCCTTTAAACCTGGGTGAATTTGGCGTTGCCGGCGGAAGCGACATGGGCACATGCACATACTATGACTCAAAAGGCAATCCTATCGAAGGAGAATGGCCATCCGACCAAAAGAAAGCGGAATGGGCGCAAAAAACCGTAGAGGCCGCCCTCAATAACGGGATGTCGTTCCACTACTGGGGATTCGGCCAAACCGGCGGCTTCGACGCATATAACGTACATACCGAACAATGGTATCCGGGATTCCCGCAGGCGCTGCTTCAGTAATTGCGATTACGGGCGAACGAGAGTGCCGCCCCAGTGTTCATCGAAAAAGGCTTGGAACAAAGGTTCCGGGCCTTTTTTCAGTTCTTCGATGACTTCGGCGATAGGGCGTTTGCCACGGTAAAGTTCGCGATAGGCGCGTTCAAAAAATGCAATACGTTCTGGAGGAAATTCATCGGCGTGCAAGCGGAGCGCATGGAGATTCAGGGCGGCAAAGCGGATGGGATTCCCGAAAGCACGGCTGCACGGCGGAACGTCGTAATCGACCTTGAGCGTACCGCCCACAAAAGCGTAGGCCCCCACCTGATTCCGTTGCTGCACCGCAGTCGTTCCGCCAAGAGTCGCGTACTTGCCAATGCGAACGTGACCGCCCAACTGGCAAGCATTCGCGATGACAGCCCCTTCGCCAATTTGGCAGTCGTGCCCCACGTGAGCGTAAGCCATAATCAAAACACGGGATTGTAAACGCGTACAGCCGCCGCCATGCACTGTGCCGCGATTGAGCGTCGTGTATTCACGGATGATGCAGTTCTCGCCAATTTCAAGAAACGTCGGTTCGCCAGCGTATTTGAGATCTTGTGGGGGCGCTCCCAAAATTGCACCGTCATAGACGTGCGTATTCGCACCGATTTTCGCACCGCCATAAACATGCACACGCGATTCGAGCACCACGTTTTCGCCAATTTCAGCCCCTTCATCGACAATGCACCAAGGGCCGACAACAGCGGTTTCATGAATTTTGGCAGATGGATGGACAAATGCGGATGGATGGAGCATAAGCAGTAGGAAGTAGGAAGTTAGAAGTAGGAAGGGGGCGCCGGAGGCGCTGTTGCTAGCAGCAATTTAGAAAAAGATTCTAATACGTGCCGACCTCATAGCCCAAAGCGAAGCGACCTCAAAGCGAGTTCACGAGCGACCCCATCGCCCAAAGCGAAGCGCGCCCAAAGGCACAACGTGCCGACCTCACTGCTTACTAACCACTAACCACTGTTTACTATATTTCCCCCCATGGGCGGTATCATCATCGCATGCCTTGCAGCACTTTACGCATCCCTGTTCCTATTCTTCATTATAGGACTGTTAAGGACGCACCGCTACAAAGGTCCCAAGGCAACCCCAAGCGTTTCCGTTGTGGTGCCGATGCGAAACGAAGAGGAATTTGCAGAACGCACGCTCGAAGCTCTCGCCGTTCAGGACTACATAGGCGAATGGGAAGTGATTTGCGTCGATGACCGCTCCACGGACCGCACAAAAGAAATTCTCGAAACGTTCGCCGCCACGCATCCGCGGTTCCGCGTGCTGTCGCTACCGCAAGATTTGCCGGTCATCGCAAGCCCCAAAAAGCGGGCCCTCGAAAGCGCGTTCAAAATTGCAAAAAACGAAGTGCTTTTGACAATGGATGCCGACTGCATCCCGCGCAAAAGCTGGATTACCTCCATGGCCGGGCGGTTCGTCGATGGAATCTGCATCGTGCAAGGCCCCAAACAGAACAACGGCACACGCTCCATGCCGCACCTTTACCAAAAGCTCGAAACGCTCGGCTACACCGCGATGGAAGCCGCAGGCTTTAGCCTTGGCCGCCCGATAGTCGCAAGCGCCGCATGCCTTGCGTACAAGAAAGAGTTGTTCTTCAAAGTAGGCGGGTTCGGCGACCTCATCAATCTTTCGAGCGGCGACGACGACATGCTCATCCACAAGATGATGAAAATTCCAAACACCAAGGTCTGCTACAATCTCGACAAGGATGCCGTGATCGAAACCGCTCCGGTGCACACATGGAAGCAGCTCTTCAACCAACGTGCCCGCTGGAGCAGCAACGGCACGAACTACGAGAGCAAAGCCTACATTCTGATGCTCACGCTCATTTACACGTACTACATCTGGATGTTCATCAGCCCCTGGTGCGTTGCTTTTCTCGATTGCCCTTGGCAGTGGAGCGTGTTCAGCATTTTGCCCAAGTTTATCGTTGACTTTATTTTCCTCTCCATCGCCTCGTGGAAGTTGCATTCCAAGCGCCGCATGTTCGCATTCTTGCCGGTGGAACTCATCCAGATTCCGATGATTGTGTTCTGCGTGCCCGCCGGGATTTCTGGAATGTTCCGGTGGAAGTAGGCGGCAAAGCCGCAGTGGCTAGTGGCTAGTGGTTAGTAAACAGTAGACAGTAAGCCATCCAGTGCTTTAATATCAAAACTTAACTGTTGCAAAAAACTCACTGGATCCTATCACCTCTTCGAGGCTCCAGGATGACATCACTCAAGGCACATTACCTTATCTAACCTACTGTCCGACGGCGATGCGTTCTCTAGCCCAAGCGATAGCGTCGTCAACATTCTTGATTTTGCCGTCGAGCTGCAACTCAAAACTCTGCTTGATGATTTCGCCCATCAGCTTGCCAGGCTTGATTCCCAAATCCATGAGCATTTTACCCATGAGGTATGGCTGAGGCGCTGATTCCAGCAAATTAAGGCGAGCCGCGGATTGCCACAGTTTTTCCGGGAACTCCGCATCGCCTGCTTCCGCATAAAATTTACACGGAGTCGCTTTCACGAGCAGACACAAGAGTTTCAATCCACCAAGCGTCACTGCCAAACGGCGTAACGAAGGAGCATCATCGACTATCGCAAAATCAAGTTCACGGTAAGACTTCAACAGCAACGGAACATTCTTGAGCAAATGCGTTTCATTCGTGATGCGTTCGAGAAACTGGAGCGACGTATCGGGATTTCCGCAAAGGAACGCGGCAAACGCAAATTCCATCGACTGGGCATCCGAGAGTGGCAAGCATTCCGCACTTTTCGCACCGGAGGCGGCACCGTTTGCATCGGCACAAGCACCCGCACTGGAGAGACTGCGGCGCACATCCTCCATGTTGTCAAGCATTTCGCCCAAATCTTCCCATGACTCACGCAGCGGATAAACTTCCGGGAAAAATTCATTCAGCTTGATGTCCAAGAATGCACGCAATCCAAGCGACGGCTTGCCGGGCTTCAACAGCCACTTTTTGAATTCTTCAAAAAGCCTTTCAATAGAAAGGTCTTCAAGCGAAAGCGAACGACAAAGTTCAACAGTCTCGGGTGCAAGCATCAATGCAAAACGGCTCGCAAACTGCACCCCGCGCAAAATACGTAAAGAGTCTTCGACAAAGGCCGGTCCCACATGGCGAAGCAGCCCCTTCTTCAAATCTTCAATTCCGCCATACGGGTCGCAAAGCGTAAGCTCCGGCAGTTCCATGCCCATCGCGTTAATCGTAAAGTCGCGACGAAGAGCCGCTTCCTTGAACGAAAGTTTCTCGTCGGTATGCACCACGAAACCGCGGTGGCCATAGCCGACTTTGCTTTCTGTACGCGGAAACGAAAAGTCAAGCGAGAGTCCCTTCATTGCCAAATGAATAACGCCAAACGCTTTCCCGACTAGATTCGTACGCCCGTATTTCTTTAGAATCGGAACAAGTTCATCTTGCGTCAGGTCATAAACTTCGACATCGTAATCGCGGCAGTCCTTGCCTAATAGGGCATCGCGTACCCAGCCGCCAACCAAAAAAGCACGTCCACCCGCTTCGCGGATTTCCCCCGCAATAGCAAGCAAGCGATTGGGCAAATCCGGTTCAAACACATCGCCCGCAAGAGTTGTTACGGAAGGCATTACTTATCTGCCTCGGGAGAATTCTCCACAGCAGACGGGGCAGCCTCGACAGACTTATAGCGGTCGTAAATGCTCATCGTCTTTTCTTCGGAAGAGTCTTGCAACAAAGTAGAAACAGGAATTACGTTCTTGGAAGTATCGTTTGCAGAAGCCCCTTCTGTATTGGCATAGCGTTCATAAATGCTGCCATTCGTTTGTCCCGATTCGTTCTTTTTCTTAGCTTCTTCTTCGCGGCAAGTACTCAATTCGTTTTCCAAATACGCACGCTGATCTGGAGAGTAATTCAATGTACTCAAGCGGTATTCGATTTCTTCGCAGACGAGTCCCTGTCGCTCGCCGGCACAGCCATCAAGCAAAAAGGCCACCGCAAAAAATCCCAATATTCCGACAAAAAACTTGTTCACAACAACCTCCGCATGAAGAATCAATGGACTATCAAAAGTTTACCTTTCTTTATCGTGGAGCCACCACGGACAACATATTGATAAACACCGGGCGCTACAAGGGTTCCATTTTTCATTTTGCCATCCCATTCTGTACGCCCTCCTGCAATATCACTACCCCTAAGCGAAGCGACAAGCTTTCCTCCACGATTATAAATACCAATAACAGCATCATCAGAAACGTTGTCAAAAACAACATATGGCTGAATTTTCGGGCGGAACGGGTTTGGGTACACCATAACATCTACACGCGCATTGTCAGTCATGTTGTCCCCAGCGCCACGTAAATCATTTCTCCTGTAACGGGAAATTCCAGTTTCATGGGCAAACCAAACAAAACCAAGAGCGGAGTCCACTGCAACATCCTGAATCGTATTGCTAAGAAGCCCCTGACGAGTCGTAAAGTGAAGTACAGACAACGTATCAGGGCTAGTCTCTCGCGGAGTCAAGCGGAACGCTCCCTGCGTCGAAGTTCCCACCCAAAGGTTTCCACGACTATCGACATCAATGCTTGTAAAGCCAGACCCCGTCAAGCCATTTGTCGAAAGCGGATTTCTCAAAGAATCCTGATCCGGATTCCAATATGCAATTGTCGATGATGTTATCAACCATAAATACTCTGTTTTCGGTTCATAAACCAAATCCAACGGAGTAGAAGTAGTCCCATAATATGTTTTCACGTCATCGGGTTTTACGACAAGTTCACCACCTCTCTTATTCGGAGGCGGGAAAGTTATCACGTCCAAACCACCCTCTGCATCGGTCGATGGGCCAGCGCGGGTTCCTACATACACAACCCAATTACCATTTTCATCTACTTGAGCTTGCATTGGACCGCCAATAGATGCACTTCCAATGTTATTCGCACAAGAAATATCGCCATTTTCACTAAAGTAAATCAAGCTGTAATGACCATTGTTCGATGCAGACGTTGACAAAAAGCCCGAATTATTCGGAGCCGGAGTTGTAGATACAGCAATCGTAAAAGGCGTAAAGTCAAGATAGCTGTCCATACAAAGTCCTTCATTGGACATAAACGAATGCTTAAAATAATTACCCCATTCAGAATACATAAAGAAACCAATACCCCAAATGTGATAGAACGTCGAACCGTTAGAATGTACCGACAAGACCTTCATATCATGAGATCTTCCGTCACTCATATTTCCAATGCCAGCAGGAATAGCCTTCTTGGGTTCACTCCAATTATAACCGTAATTGTACGAAAATTTTCCATCCTCGGATGCCGCAAGAACACCACCTTTTGGAAGAGCCTGAAGTTCATAAGCGTTTTTCAGCGGGAACCATTTACATTCAGTCAAGTCTGTAATTTTTTTGCCATCATAATAAAAAACGTTGTTCGGACCAGCCAAGACAGCCGTGCCAGAAGGAAGCAACGAAACCCACCGGACCTTGGACCTGTAAAAATAACGGTTAGCAGTTGATTTACCCGATTCAGTATTAACAATAGAGTCCCGTTCATACAAGAGAGAATCTTTCAGCATTTTTCCCCGAAGCATGACACACGCTGACGAAGAAGATGAAAACACGGAGAATGTATCAATGGAGACATGAGTTTCCCCATCCTTATCCCAAAGCCACGTTCCCTCCGTTGAATAAGTCTGAAGCTTGCCATTTTTCCATGCAATGGTCTTGACGGTGTCTTTCTTGTCAGAGACTTTTTTGACAAGTTTCCAGGAATCAGGATTGCTCAACTGCAAATCGCTTTCTAACTTATCCCAATCCATTTTACGCATATAAACAGAACCATCAAGAGCCACAAAAAGCGAATCTCCCCGAATACTCATTGCGGTTATTGGAGCAACAGCCAAGTTCAAATCCGTAATTCGCTCTACAGTCAAGATAGACGTCATTGTTTTCAAGCTAAAGAACGAAAGACGATCTTCAAACGCAATGACCATGACTGTCCCCCCCAAAGAAACTAATCCGGGAATCACCCGCGTATTATTTCCGGCATAGGAACGGCTCAGGATTTGCCATTGCCCACCAACACCCATCACCGAGATAATACCGCCATCGCTTACAGCAAAAAGACCTAGACCTTCCGCGACGACAACAGCACTCATCATCTGGTCTCCAAGACCGTTCGATGTAGTGTAAATATCGTCTGCAATATTTGTCCTATAGCGGACACCGCCCCCTGTCGCCAAGAGCAAACCATCACCATAAGGCGTCGCCGACTTTATCGGGAAGGGACTAGAAAAATTGAGCCATTCATCAACAGCGAAACTCGTCGTGACGATGGTAAGGATACAGATAAGATTGATAAATAATTTCACGTTCTAAAATTACGAAATTATAAAAGTTTTTCAACTAGTACCTTCAATAATTTTACGCAAAGAAGCAACCTGTCCCGTTATTTTTTCAATATGATCCTGTTGCATCAGCATTTTCTCGCGCATTTTTTTAAATGCCTCCGCTCGCCGGTTGACGATATTGCTTTTAGAAAGCCCAATTAGGCGACTCATTTCACGAACATTAAATCCACCGATAACAGACAATTCCACAATCATCCGTTCCAAAGGACTCAGCACATTGAGCAAAAGCGCAAATTCATTCATGATGGCATCTTCGTTCATTTCGTCATCAAGCACCAAGTCATATTTGACATCAGCATCGTCATAGACAGCCATCGTATCACACAAGTTCGAAAGCGAAATCATATGAACGCCCCCTCTTTTTCTATGACTACTATAATGACAATGCAAAAGTACCGTTTCAAGCCATGAATAAAGGTGACCTCCATTGTTCAGTACGTTCGCATTTTGACAAAACTTGAGAGCTACATCCTGAAACAAATCATCCGCTTCGTCTTTCGTCGCGCATTTGGACCGGCACAATTTGTATATTCTATTCGAGTATTTTCTCCAGACACTCCCCACCCAATCCGGGAGACTCTTACCGAAGGAACGATTATGTGACATAAAGATTTCATTTCCGATATTTTTTTATTTTTCTCCATGAGACCTAATCTATGAAAATTTTAAATAAATTTCAAATTTTTGCAAATTTTGCAAACAACCGTTTGCAAAAAACGTCATTTTGCATTCTTTTGTTTGCAGCGATAGCCTTTGCACAAGAATTTAACATGAACAACATGCCCCCTCCAGAGGCCGGCTTGCGCTATTCTTTGGGCACTTTGAACAAGGAATCAAGCGTAACGGTGGAGATTACAATCCCGGACAACTGGCATGTGAACGCAAACATCGCTGCCGACGAATTCTTGAAACCCTCGTCCATCGAAATTTCAGCGAAAGGCATTCACTTCGGAGAACCCAAGTGGCCAGAACCCATCAAGGAATACAGCGAAGCGTTGGACCTCGAAAACCTCGTTTTCAAGGGATATTTCCAAATCAAGTTGCCAGTGGAAAGCGTTGACGCGGATTACGACACGCTCACGACGCAGGCGACATTCCATTACCAAGCTTGCGACAACTCCATTTGCCTAGCACCTTCAAGCGTCACGTTCGGAGTCGGCCCTATCGGCTTTAACAAAAAAAGCAACAACGATGCAAGTGCGGTCGGGAATGGTTCGAACTTAAAAAAAAACGGTGACAGCGAACAAGGGAACGATGAAGGTTCATCGGGAAACGCATCGGAAACCCGGCCTGATAACGCCACTAACGAGGGAAATTCCGCGGGCACACTTGTTCTGCTTTTGTCCGCACTGCTTGGCGGTTTAATTCTGAACCTCATGCCATGCGTGTTGCCGGTGCTATCGCTCAAGCTCTTTAGCCTCATCAAGCAGGCGGGTGAAAGCCGCAAACGCTTGCTCATGCTAGGTTCCGCAACGACGGTCGGCATTCTCGCAAGTTTCTGGCTCTTGGCAGGGATTGTCGCAGCCGTCAAAGCAGGCGGCGGAAACGCAGGCTGGGGCATGCAGTTCCAAAGTGCCGGATTCATCGCGTTCATGGTCGTCATCTTGAGTGCTTTTGCCATGAGCTTTTTCGGAGTCTTTGAAATTTGGCTCCCCGGAAGTGCAACGACCAAGATGGACTCCGCCGGGAGCAAGCAAGGACTTGCGGGGGCTTTTTTCACAGGAGCGCTCCTCGTGCTTTTGAGTACGCCTTGTTCCGCGCCGTTTCTCGGCACCGCCATGGGATTTGCGTTCACCGCATCGACACCGATTCTCCTTCTGTTCTTTACCGCAGCAGGAATCGGGCTTGCACTCCCCTACATGCTCGTGAGCGCATTCCCAAGCGTCTTGAAAGTATTCCCGAAACCCGGAGCCTGGATGGTGACGCTCCAGAAAGTCATGGGCGTTCTTTTGCTCGGGACGGTCGCTTGGCTTTTGTGGGTCGTGCATGAACAGGCCGGGAACTACGGAGTCGCCGTTTTCGCGGTCATCGCGTTCCTGAGCGTCATCCTCAGTTTCGCCATCGGGAAAATAGCCCCGCCGGGAGTCGCATTTATCCGTGAAATCGCAGCCGTCGTTGGCTCCATCGTTTTACTCGCTGCATTCTGGTTCGCATTCGCCTCGCCCAAGTACGAAGCCGAAGTCAATGCCATCTTCGACACAAGAGCGGCACAACTCATCACCGAAGACGGCTGGTACCGCTACACGCCGGAACTCATCGAAAACTTCGCCAAAACGGGCCGCACGGTGTTCATTGATGCCACCGCAGACTGGTGCCTCACCTGCAAGGCAAACGAAGCCGCCGTCCTCAACCGCGAAGATTTCAAGCATGCGATGGACAGCTTGAATGTTGCCCGCGTCAAAGCCGACTGGACCCGCGAAACGCCCGAAGTCAACGCGCTCCTCAAGAGCATGGGCAAGTCCGGCGTGCCCGCCTACGCCATCTACCCTGCCGGTGACGCTTCAAAACAAATTGTGCTACCGGAGTTGCTGACAACAAATGCGATTGTAGAGAAGATAGTAGGAAGTAGGGAATAATTTGAAAATATTGCGGAAAATAGGGATAGAGAGAGAATAAAAATTTTTTTCATAAAAACTCCTTCAACGTATAAAAGTATTATTTTGTGTTTAAAATAAGTACAATTTCCAAACATGTTTGTTTTTTTTACATCTCATTCCTATTCGTTTATGTATATTAATTATATGATTAAAATTTTATTACAATCGGTATTAGCATTATCCATTGTTTGTCTTGCACAAACAAGTTTTAGCATTGCTCCCGAAAGCTCATCTGCTGCAGATTCACAAAATTCATGTCCTAGCATTAATCGTAAAGGTATGCAAAAAACAGAAAATGTTCCTAACAGACCCGACAAAGACAAATGGAAGTTCAATAAAATCAATATTGAAGGAGTTGTAGATTCAGTGGGTGTAGATACATTCTTTGTTGAGAACGAATACATCGTTTATTACAATAATACTCCAAATGTTGGAAAAATTATCAAAATAAAAGATGTCATTCTAGAGGGACCCGACAACAATATGAAACTAATATTTGATTCAAACGTAGTCTTCGTCCCATTAGAATTAAATATTTCCAAAGGGGACTCTGTTTTTATTACAAATTATTCGGCAACATTTTTCCTAGAATGTTATACACATACTAATTTACACGGGGAATTCATGGGAGAGTTTTTCGTCAATTCTCGCCCAACTACAATAATTCCTTACAAACCTCGACAAGCAAAAGTTCCTACCGTAAAAAAACGCAATAGAAACGCAGCGGGTAAATTTCTAAAAGATACTCCATCAAAAATAATCAAGTACTAATATTTTCGAATATGCACAAAAAGGGTGGCTTTGGGCCACCTTTTTATTTTATGAATAAGAACTGGTTGCAAGAGATGGCGGATCGGGTCCGCCATGACGCCGCCCTGTAATTTTTTTATTCGCCGAAGCTATAAGTTCTAAACACGCTTCCCTTCGCGTTTGTAGCGTTCGATGCATTCGGCGTAGAAGTCGAAGGTCTGCTTCGCGATGGTTTTCCAGCTGAACACGTCAATGGCGCGCTTGCGGCTGACTTCGCCCATCTTTTTCGCGAGTTCCGGGTTTTCGAGAATCTTGTTAAGCTTGTGTGCAAAGTCCGTCTGGAAGGCCTTCGGGTCAGCCGGTTCAAAGTTCGTCGCAGACACAGCCTTGAGCGGCACGAGGTAACCCGTTTCGCCATCGACGATGATTTCCGGGATGCCACCGACAGCACTGCCCACGACCGGCGTGCCGCAGCTCATGGCTTCGAGATTGATGATGCCGAACGGTTCGTAAAGCGAAGGCGTCGCAAACACGGTCGCATGGCTGTAGAGCACGCGCAGTTCCGTATGCGGCACGGCATCCTGAATCCAGATGACGCCATCACGCGTTGCCTGAACCTTTTCAATCAAATGCTTGCATTCGTCAGCAAGTTCCTGCGTGTCCGGAGCACCGGCGCAAAGCACCACTTGTGCGTTCTTGTCGATTTGCGGAATCGCCTGAATGAGTTGGCTAATGCCTTTCTGGCGTGTAATGCGGCCCACGAACAGCACAAACGGACGATTCGGATCAACGCCCCACTTCTTCAAAATTTCTTCGTCGAACGTCGGCTTGTAAAAGTCCGGATCGATGCCATTGTAGATAACCTTCACGCGGTCTTCCGGCACTCCGTACAACTTCATCACATCGCGTTTCATGCCTTCGCTCACGGCAATCACACCATCAGCGGCATCGTACGCCGTGCGTTCAATCCAGCAGCTCATGTTATAGCCGCCATTGCCGAGCTGTTCCGCTTTCCACGGACGGTGCGGCTCCAACGAATGCGTCGTCAAAATCAGCGGGCATTCCAGCAAGCGGCTCGCCACCACGCCACCGAAATGGCTGTACCACGTATGGCAATGAATCACGTCGATATCCTTGAGCGAAGACATCCACTGGAGATTGATGTCCAGCGGCTTCAGGATTTTCTTGAAGCGTTCGTCTGCCGGATTATGTTCAAGCTTCTGGCTGAAGCCAATCGCACGGATGTTGTCGGCATCGTCATTCTGCGGGCCAAAGCAGCGGGCTTCAATGTGGCAAAGTTTGGAAAGTTCTTGGCTCAAGAACTTGACGTGGATTCCTGCACCGCCATAGATTTCTGGCGGAAACTCGTTAGTAAGAATAGCAGCGTTCATTCTAATAAACTGTGGTTAGTGGTTTGCGGTTGGCGAGCACATTCAAAAACATGTCCACCAACCTTTTCCGTCATGAATAATAAAAATTTACACTCAGAAATTCAATAGGTTTCGCCATACAAAGTGCCTATTTGTCTTTTTCGTCACATTACATTTTTTGTCAAACTCGCCACCAGCCCTGATTAATTCTATAGCAAACGACACAAAAAATTGTCGTCCGGAATCTGTTATGTACAATATGCACTGAATTCAATAGAAACGAACAATGTCAAAACGAACATGCATTATTCTTTAATTCTTTAGTTTTAAAGAAATAAGTTCATTTTACATAGTTATTTCACTAAATTCAATGGAATCATTTCTTTCACTTTCACTATGCAAAAAAAACACCCCAATCCTTGCGAATTGAGGTGCTCTGGTGTTTGGAGTGATTAAAACAACAAGCTAAAAGTTCTTGCACTGGCCTTTCCAACGGCCACGCTCGCCAAGAATTTCGCCATTGATGTAGCGACCGCTCGAACCGACAAAGTCCGCCTTGCGGAAATCTTCGCCACCGAGATGCCAACGCATCCAGGCAACCGTTGCAGCCATGCCGCCCCACGGACCGGAACCATGGCCCCAGCCGCATTCGCCCTGCTGGCATTCATTGCCCTGGCCGCCCGTCATCTTGATGAGGCATGCCGGAACCTTGACGCCGGGGTTGTTGTAGTCGGCTTCGGCGTTCGGGCGTTCCATGCCGCCTTCGCCATACACGATACCGATCGTCTTGCCCTGCGGAACTTGAGACATTGCAGTATGTCCAAGGTCACCGCTATTGTTGAGCATGGCAGTAATAACGCGTTTGTCTTGAATGGCCATTTGTTCGGATTCGAGTCCGCCCATAGAGTGCCCAGAACAGCCAACAACATTCATGTCAAGTTTCTGGTACAAAGGATCGTTCGGATCGTTATTCTTCTTTGCAAGCCAATCGAGAGCGGGCTTGCCCTGCGAAGCGTTACCCGGAGATTCGCGGAGTGCAATCACCACAAAGCCATGAGAAGCGAGACGACGGATCATTCCGCCGTATGCACCCGGTTCCGTGCCGCCACCCGGCCCCCACACGACAATGCCGTGCTTTTGGGTCGTAGAAAGCTGTTCCGGATACGCAAGGATTCCACCGCCATCGTGGCCGGTGCGTTCAATATACTTGACTCGCATCTGGTCCTTCGTTTCGTCCTTGCCTTCGGCGAGGAAGATTCCAGCGGGCTTCGCTTCGCTAGAAGACGAGACCGCAGTTTCAGCACTGGACTTCGGAGTTTCCACGCTGGCACTTGATTTTACGGATGCAGAACTTTCAGGTTTTGCAGTTTCCGAACTTGCAGGTTTCGCCACTTCGGCACTCGATGACGGTGCCACCGCACTAGATTCCGGCGTGACGGTCGCGCTAGATTCAGATGCGGGAGCCGCCGCACTGCTTGATTCCTCTTGCGGCCCAACATCCGCACTGGAACCCGGAACAGATGCATTGGAATCCAGAACAACATCACCATTGCCGTTCCCTTGTTCACCGCCCTGCTGATTAACAGAACCATTGGAAGTCGGCAAAACCGTTCCACTAGAAGCCGGCAGTGCAGAACCCGCGGACTGCGGCTGAGCAATTTCGCCAGCGCTAGAAAGAGCACCAAAATCATTAAATGACGGTGCACTCGTAGATTCATCACCGCAATTCCAGAATACCAGCGTACTAGCCAGTACCATAGATTTAAAGAGTTTAGATTTCATTTTGTTCTCCTATTAACCTTAACCTGACTAGAAATTACCCAAAAAATTTCTTGACAATCCACAATTCAGACAAAGTCTCATGGATAAAAAATCCAAGCAACTAATTTATACAAAAAGCAAAAAAACGTCCCGACCGGATTGGTCGAGACGTTTGGTTGTTGGAGTGTGGAAATTAATTATAAATTATTTAAAGTTCTTACACTGGGTTTTCCATTTACCTTGTTTGCCAATGATGTTGCCATCAATGTACTTGCCGGAAGAACCCACAAAATCAGCCTTGCGTTCCGTTTCGCCGCCGAGATGCCAGCGCATCCAGGAAATCGTCGCGGCCATGCCGTCCCAAGAGCCGGAACCGTGACCGTAGCCGCCTTCGCTATTACGCGGGCCGCCCGTCATTTCGATAAGGCAAGCCGGGGCCTTCACGCCAGCGTTGTTGTAATCGTTCTTGGCGTTGTCTTTTTCCATGCCGACTTCGCCAAAGAGAATCGCAATCGTCCTGTCTGTTGCAACTTTGTTCGCACCAGCACCGTTCCAGTCGCCACTGTTATTGAGGAACGCCGTCAAAACGCGTTTGTCCTTAATGACAGCTTGTTCAGATTCGAGACCGCCCATGGAGTGCCCGGAACAGCCAACCGTATTCATGTCAAGCTTGCCAAACAGCGGACTGTTAGAATCTTTGTTTTGCCTATCGAGCCAATCCAAAGCCTTGATAGCTTGCGATGCATCGCCCGGAGATTCCTTGAGCGCAATCACCACAAAGCCATGAGAAGCCAAGCGACGGATCATGCCTTCGTAAGCACCAGGTTCCGTGCCGCCACCCGGCCCCCAAACCACAACGCCATGCTTTTGCGTTGAAGAAAGCTGTTTCGGATACGAGAGAATTCCACCGCCATCCCAGCCAGTGCGAGTCTTGTATTCCACCTGCATCTGGTCCTTTTCTTCTTCCTTCCCGCTAGCGAGGAAAATGCCCTTCGGCGCTTCACTAGAAGACGAGACCGCAGTTTCAGCACTGGACTTCGGAGTTTCCACGCTGGCACTTGATTTTACGGATGCAGAACTTTCAGGTTTTGCAGTTTCCGAACTTGTGGGCTTTGCGGCTTCGGCACTCGATGCAGCAACAACTTCGCTCGAAGAATTCGCCACAGGGGCAACGTCGGAACTAGATACAGGATTTGCGACATCTGCACTCGACGTAGGATTCGCAACATCCGCGCTTGATGCAGGATTTTGAGCGTCAGCACTCGAAGTCGGAAGCGGATTCGTCCCAGGCCCGCAAGCGTCAGGCAGGCTAGAAGCCACGCAAGGATCGCTCCAAGGGTCATTCGGATTATTCGGACCCGCCACCGAAGCGGAACTCAAATCGGCCCCGCCTCCAACCGAAGCGGAAGAAAGCGTCGATTGGTTATTGTCGAAGCCCGGTGCCGTGGTGGATTCATCGCCACAATTCACGAAAGCGAGGGTACTTACTAGAATAAAGCCCTTCAAGATTTTTGATTTCATAATGTACTCCTCTTAACCAAACCGTGCATCCCATACACTGCAACCCATACATATCGTATCTATAAAATACCCCCAAAAAAGAGCCATAATCACACACTTGAAGATACTTTTATGGACAAAAAATCCATATTCCAAAAACAATAAAGAAACTTCTAAGAGGAAAATAGCCTCCCGAAGATTTTATATTTGCAATAGTCAAATCCAAAAGCGAGAATTCACATGAAAAAAATTTTCCCTTTATTTTTCATCATCGCATTATTCTTATGCGTCCTCACCGGTTGCGACGACTCTGCTTCAAGCAGCGAAGAAATCTATAAAGTCGAAATAGGGGTCATTGCAAAAGAAACATTCAACACAGCAATGAACAGAATCAACAACCTCACAGACGTCAACTACAATGAAATAAGTTCCATTAGAAATTACCTGTACCAGAACACCTTATCAAATCACGAAATTAAAAACGGAGTATCTTCCATCGATATTGAAGAATTCATGAAATCCAGAGGTTACTCCAACTACGAAACCTCGACAGAAATGAAATTTCTAGAAAGAAACGGAAACGACATTGTATTCTTTGAGCACGCAACAGATGCAGATAAAAGAATTTGGATGTACATAACAAAGTAACAATTAACCATTACGAAAAAAAATCCGGCGCGAAACCGGATTTTTTTTGTGCAAAAGCAAACTCGCAAAACAGTGCCGCCCCAGCAGCATTTGCAGAATTTACCTCGGAGCGTAAATGCGGGACATGAATTCGGCGCGAGTCTTTTCGTCCGTCTTGAAACGTCCCAAGAGCTGTGTGGTCACCATGGTGGCGCCCGGCTTTTTCACGCCGCGCATCGTCATGCACATGTGAGATGCTTCGAGAACCACCGCGACACCCTTCGGCTTCAGCACTTTTTGGATGAGTTCCGCAATTTGGCGGGTCATGCGTTCCTGAATCTGCGGGAAGCGGGCGTAAAACTCCACCACGCGAGGGATTTTCGAAAGACCGACAACGCAATCGCCAGGAATATAGGCCACATGCGCCTTGCCCGTGAACGGCAGAAAATGATGTTCGCACATGCTCGCAAATTCGATGTCCGGCACGATAATCATCTCGTCGTACTTTTCATGGAAGCGGGTCTTGAGGATATCTTCGGCCTTCATTTCGCCCGAAAGACCCGTCATGAGTTCGGCATACATTTTTGCGACACGCTTCGGCGTATCAATAAGACCTTCGCGATTCGGGTCTTCGCCCATGCCGGTGAGAATCATCCGGAAGCCGTCTTCCATCATTTTTAAATTCATGAACAGTAATCAGTGGTTAGTGGTTAGGTCATGCCGAGGCAGTGCAAAGATAGTAAAAATCACCGCACCGTAACAGCCCTAATTTCACTCCCGTAACGGATGAAGAAGCGTCCCGATTTCGGCATATCCACAACCATCGAAGTTTCCGTCGTCAAGCGACGCAAAATTCTCCCCTGCACATCCATCACAAGGAGCGGTTTTCCCGCCACAAGCCCGGACAGCGCAACGTTATTTCCGTTGACCGTGACTCGCCAACCGCTTTTAACCGTCATTTTCGGGAGCGCTATACGACGATAATTCCCCGAAAGGTCCAAACGGAAACCTTCAAGGGTAACGTTATTGACATAATAATATCTAACATGCGAATCATTGATAGTAACGCCTATAACATCTTTGGGATTCCAAACCCTACAGAACAAGCCAGCAAATTCTTCTTGTTCAGGACACGAATCGTCCGTCAACAATCCATAAATGGAATGACCATTCCCCAAAAATTTTCCTCTAAAATATTCACGGTCACTAATCGGATACCAAACAAAATGAACGTTATCAATTACATTGGCACGAGAATCCTTTGTCGCATTTTCATTGACGACAATATCGTTCTGGAGAATCGCACATGCATTCAAATTTTGTGCAACACCTTCCAAAGTTCCATCGACAAGCCCGGCAAACCAGTAAAGTTCCTCCCTGTTCGTCAAGAGATAACAGCCACTTGCATCTTGTGCCGGTTTTTGCGGAACAGGAATCCACACAGCATACAAATTCACATTCCCCGTTCCTTTCACTTCGGTTACAGGAGTGTCATAAAGCGGAGAATACGCCCAATGCATAAATATCGCACCTTCGCGAGTCGGCGGGTACAATTTTTTCGCGGCATCTGAAGTTTTATAACTAGTCGGATTATCGGGATTGTTGGTGCCGCCATTCAAATGATAAGTAATTTTATATTCCGACGGACTCCACTTGGCATACACCGTAACATCTTCGGTATTGCCCGCAGGGATTTCCGTAACTTTCGTCGTCAATTGCGAATCCAAATACCAACCATCAAAATTATAGCCTTCACGCCAAGCTTTTTCCATAACAAACGTTCCTGAATCCGCGGACCATCTTGTATCGGTCGTTTGTTTGTTGTAAAAATCGACTCGTCCTTGGCCTTCATCGTCATAGTAAACATATCCAACCCAGCCATCAAAAACACGATGAATCATAAAGAAACTTTTCCATTTTGCATAGACAGCCCAATCTCCAAGATTTTCCGTCTTTATGGAATCAATCTTTTTCGTAAACGCACTGTCTGTAAACCAGCCCTCAAACACGTCATTTTCTTTTCGTGGATTTTGCAAAGCAAAGGACTTGTCGCCCTCGACATAGAACGCAGGATTACGCTCGTCGTTCACACCGCCATTCAGCACGTAGCGAATACCAAATTTGGCACCGTCAAAATGAGGATAAGGTTCCCCTGTTTTTTGTGTCCAGCTGTAGCCGTTTTCCCCTTTAGAAAGAATATCCAAAGCCGTCCCATCCGCAAACTGCGTCTGGTTCAGCACATTCGCATGTGACCCGCTCGTATCTTTGGAATCAAGACACAACGCGTTCTCCACTTCAAAAACAGCATCTCTAGAATAACAAGTCATGCCCCTGCCCAAAACAATGCAATCCGAATACTCGCCCCGCAATGTTCCAGCGAAATAAACATTCCTCAACAAGGACGCATCCATGGCTGCCGTGATACCACCAACTTCTCGCCCTTCGACAAAGCTCAAGCTATATGCATTTTCAACAACAGCAATTCTCGAATAATCTATATTGGCCGGAGCTTTTTGCACTTCATCCGACGGAGCCTCATCCAGGACATCCGGGCAATTAGGATTTGTCACTTGGAAATAGCCCACTATGCCACCGGCACTTGATTTTCCATGAATCGAAACATCCGTATAAACATTGGAAATCTTTACTGGCCCCACGACCTCTCCCGCGATTCCGCCAACGCTATAAGTCGATTGGAAATACGAATCCTCAATTCCCAAATTTCTCACAATTGCATCTCCAAGTTCCGAAAACAGGCCTTGTTCGCCCCTCAAGCCAGAAATCTTGTGGCCGTTACCTTCAAACGTCCCGGAAAAACGCAACGGGAACCACCACGCATAATCTGTTTTAGATAAATTCTTATCCTTATCGAGGAGATTCTTGTTGACGACAATATCTTTCTGGAGCGAAATGCAACCGTCAAATTTTAATCCATTATCGATAAAATGATAGTAACCTTCCGTCGAAATATTCCTGATGCCGTACAATTCTTCGGCAGTGGAAATCAGATAGCAGCCCCGTTCATCTTTCTGCGGAGTTTTCGGAACAAGCCCCCACCGTGCATAAACCGTAAAATTTCCGAGATAATGGGCTATTCCGCTATTATTGTAATCCTTATAAAATTCGCAGCTGATATTTTTATTTGGAGGATTCCCCATATTGTACGTATCGCTAACTTCAAGATACCACCCCAAAAAAGAATAGCCTTCACGTGTCGGCGGCAGCCACGGCAATCGTTCCGTTCCGACAGATTCATAACTCGTCGGATTGTCTGGATGATTGACGCCACCCATCAAATTGTACGTGATAGTATAAGCCTCGGCAACAGCAGGCAAAACAAACGGCAAAATGAAAAATCCATATATTTTTCGAAAAATGTGCAGCATCAAATTTCCTCCTTACCATATAAAAGTAAAAGACATTAGTATTCTCCATTCACTTTTTGTCATCCCGGCCACTGTGCCGGGGTCGGCTTTTTCATGAGAATTGACTTTTGTCGATTCTATAATATATACAAAAATATGTTATATAGAAAGATTTGCTACGTAAATTTTTGATATGTTCTGTGAGCAACAAGTTAGTCGCCCCAATCTCTATAAAGTTTCTGCTGCGAAAGATAAGAACGGATTATTTCCATCTGCTCCAAAGAGAATGTCGCCTGAGCTTTTCCCGATGCGGTCGAAAAAGGGAACATGATATAGCCATAGTCAGGACAACGTTCCATAGGATAACTAGACTTTTTCAATTCAGTACATTCCGGCGTATCCTCCAAATCATCGAATGCAGAACCATCTAATTCCGAGGTATGCATCAAGCCAAAGAAATGTCCCAATTCATGCAGCGCGACATCGGCTACTTCTTGCGCAGACATCGACGACGTACCTTTATTCGTGTATGTCGCTAGCGAAATGTGATTGTAATAAGTTTGTCCTTCTTCCGTAAAGACGATGCCTTCATAAGGTGAAAAACCTGCAGTATATTTATCGCGGCCTTCGATGTAATGCCCCAAAACAAAGTGAATTTTCCTTTCATGGCCAGGCCAATGCCCCAGCGAATCAACCCAAGGAGTTTTCACGTTTTCGCCTTTATTGTATGGATATTTCAAGACAACCGGCTCATCATCCGGGAACAAACTCCCCACGGATGGATGGTTCTTGGCATATAAAACTTGCATGCTGCGAACAGTTATACCACCGGGATTAAGCCCCATATTCAATCGTTCCAGAATTTTTTCAGCCAGCTTTTTGGCAGAGACCTCGTCTCTTGTCCCCATGAATTTCCCTGCAATAATCAAAGTTGCGTCTAGCTCAAAAGTTTTCGTATAGTCAGGAAATTTCCACCCCATATCGCGATAGGGATATTCTACATCGTCATAATCATAGCCATCCGTATAGTCGCCCGAAGCCACTTGCGAACAACTTGCGACAAACAAGATAGCAAACAAAAAAACAGCAATTCCTATACTATTTCGAAAAATGCACGACATAAAAATTTTCTCCATATACGTAGAGGAAACTATAATATTTTTTGACGATTTACAATAAAAAGCTAAGAGCTGTGAGCGATGAGCCATGAGCAGTGAGCTGCGAGTTTATATTTGGCGACGAAGCCGAGTTGAAATTATATCCAGCTATATGATACACTGTATAATGATACACGAACGTATCATTATCAAAATTTCGCTTTAAAAAATTAAAAAAATTGATGTTTTTGCTCAAAAATTCGAGACTTTGTAATATTTTTTATTGCCTTCAGAAATGTCGCGAAATTAAATTTATAGATGTCGGGGCGCATTGGTGCCAACTGAAAACAAAAGGAAAGTGAACATGAAGCCCATTCTTAATTATTTGGATTATCGTTGCTACATGCGCGATTTCTACGAGGAGCGGAAGAAGTCATCCGCGTTTTCGTGGAGGGAATTCGCCAAGCTAGCCGGATTCGTCTCGCCCACGTACTTGAAACTGGTGTGCGACGGAAAGACAAACTTGAGCAAGCCCGGCATTCAAAAAGTCGCGAAGGCTATGGGTCTCGAGGGATTCGAACGAACCTTCTTTGAAAACCTAGTGCAATTGGGCCATGTGAAAAGCGATGCCGAGAAGAAGACCGTGCTTGCAAAAATCCTGCAGTCGGCCAAGGAGAACAAGATGCACGTCCTGAATGCGGACGGTTTCCGCTTCTGTGAACATCCGGTGTGCCCGATCGTGCGGGAACTTGCCCCGCTGATGCCCGGCGCGCTTCCAAGCGAAATGGCCGCAAAGATCAATTCCGAGGTTACGGCGCTCGATGTCCGCGATACACTCCAGTTCTTGGTAAAGACAGGACTTCTAAAAAAGACGGGCGAGAATTCCTACGAGCAGACTTCGAAAATGGTGAAAATTTCGAAGGACGCCTTGCCCCTGACGGTACGCTCCATGAACCGCGAAATGGGCCGTCTCGGCTTTCTGTCGCTGGACAACACAGAAGTTGACGAACGAAGCGTCTCGGGCCTCACCATGGGCATCGACGAAATTACCTACCGCCGTATCGAGCGCGAGGTGAACGAGTGCCGCCGCAAGGTAGCCGCCATCGCCGGCGAATGCAAAAAAATTAACCAGGTCTACCGCCTGAATCTGCAACTTTTCCCATTGACGAAGAAAGTCGATGAAACCTAGGGGAATGTATGAAAATGTTGAAAACTTTGAATAGCCTACCGATTGTCGCATCGTTCCTTGCCATCGCATTTTTCGACGCCTGCTCCGAAACCGAAAACCCGCAGGACGCCGGCGTTTGGGAAGACGAACCCGCCATTGCGATTAATGAAAGTTCGTCTAGTTCAGAAAATTCGTCCAGTTCAGAAAATTCGTCTAGTTCACTTTTGGAAATCAAATCCTCGAGTTCTGTCGTGGAGGAAAGCAGTTCCTCGGTGAAAGTAGAGTCATCGAGTTCATACAAAGTCGAAATACACATTCCGGAAAATCACGGATGCACAACAGCCCCCAATGTCTACACAGACTTACTGGAAGCGATGCCCACTGCGAAAATAGCAAAGATAAAAGCGGCATCCGCCAAGGAGCCTTCGTATGCAGCCATTATGATGAAAGATGAGAAATATGGAGTCTTGAGTGCCTTTGTCGAAAAACGTCTCGAGATTCTTGAAAAACAAGGAGTCGCACACGATTCCGCTTGGATACAGGCGGCAGAAGAACTGTTGCAAGAACTCGGTCTAGACTCCCTGCTTGCCGATCGCCAAATGCCGGTATATTATATGGAATATACCTTGTTCTACCTTTACAGAAGTGGCAGCGATCAATTGAAAGCGTATTTGGTCGACGATTTTGCAGACGGCAAGCTTGAACCGAAAAATTACTGCTTCAGTAATAGGCCTTACGATACATTTGACCAAGTTGCCTTTAATTTCATGCCCATAGGATGCGTATACGATGAACACGAGATTTTGGACCCGGAAGCCATCATCAAGAACATCTGGCGCAAGTGCTCCGGAATGCCGTACTGCAGCGATGCGATGGTCGGGATGTTCAACAAAGACAGTTCATTAGTATGCAAAAGTAGCAGGTATTACGCTTATACCATAACTGACAATTATACCATAAATGACGATACCTATACCAATTGGGAAATAGCCTCTCCACTGGATGTCGAAACGTCGGGAAACCCCTGCGATGCCGACGGCAAGTTCATCGTGAGCCGCAAGAACCCCGATCGCTCCTATATTTGCACAGTCGATAGTGGATGGGATTCAACAACGACCGTCAAGATCGAAATGAAGCAAATCCCGTGCGATACAGTAGGAGCATTGTTCAAGAGCAAACTAAATCCTGGAGGGGTTTATATTTGTAGGGATACTGTTTGGACCGGGCAAGAATTCTGGAATCGAGAATTTACCCTGAATGCATGGGACAAGGCGACTCCTTTTGAAGCCGAAGTCGCGGACGTTCCCTGTGAAAAAAATGGGGAAATGATAAAAAGCGTCGTGGCTCCGGATTCATTCCATATTTGTAGGGACGGCATTTGGGGATTAGCCACCCGCTTGGAAAGGGAAACCTACAAGATCCCATGCGACGAAGAGGGCAAACATTTCGAAAGCCAAGAACTCCAATCTATGTATTATGTGTGCCATGAGGGTAAATGGCATCAATTTGACGAAATCACTTGCGAAAATGGCGCAAGGTACTCTACGGCCAATGAAAAGGACAAAAAATACAAGACGAATTATGCCTGCAAAGACGGAAAGTGGTATTCAAGCAAAGACGAATCCTGGGAAATTCCATACGAACTTTATTTCAATCCCAACATTGAATACGGCTCGTTTTCAGATCCGAGAGATGGTCGCACCTATCGTACCATTGGCTACCGAGGAACAACATGGATGGCCGAAAATCTCAAGTATCAAGGAACTCCAGAAACCTTTGAAGTTGACAAAAAATACTGCAAAAGTGACAATTGCAAAAATTCAGGTTACTACTATACCATAAATGCTGCGGAACAAGCCTGCCCGGAGGGATGGAGATTCCCGACAAATAACGAAGTTGCACTTCTAAGTACTCCTGACGACTCAGAAGAAGTTAGTGTGTCCTCGACGCGAAAGTTGTTCAATGCATTGTTCTCGCAGATGAATAGCTTGGGCCTTGGCTATGATGGATTGGATAAATATGGACTGAGTTTCACCAAGACCGGCCTATTTAATAGAGAAGTCTATGTGAATAGCGACTATCAGTACTTCTGGATCCAGGATACCGGATGGAAAGACATAACGGTAGCGGAAATAACAACCTACGAAATAAAGTCTCGCAAATTCTCCAGTGACATAAACAACATCAAGGCTCCCGTCCGCTGCGTCAAAGAATAAAAAAAATGAATCCCGCGATGTTTTTTAAACCGCGGGATCACTTGTATTAAACAAACACGACTTCGTTGCCTACGCGGGGCGTTTCCGCGCGGTTCGGGAGTCCGTCTTCGGTGTCGGCGTAGCCAATCGCGACAGAGGCGTACACGCGTTCGTCTTCCTTGAGGCCAAGCGAACGGAGATATTCCAAAAGCGTCGGGTCTTCGTTCAGCCATTTGAGCTGGTTGATGTAGCAACTGCCGAGGTCGAGTTCGTTTGCGGCAAGCATCATGTTTTCGACAGCGCAAGCGACATCGGCCATGTTGTTGCCGTATTCCTTCTTGTTCGCGACTACAATCAAGACTGGAGCGGTGTAACAGAACGAGTAGTTCCCTTTCTGCGAAAGGCGAATGGAATTCTGCAAGCTCTTGTAAAGGTCGTCGCGGAGTTCCATGTTCGCAAATGCGGTCTGCACGAGTTCCTTGAGTTTTGCGATGGCAGCCGGGCTCGAAATCACAAAGAAGTGGTTACTTTGTGCGTTGCCGCCGGTCGGTCCAAAGCGGCCCGCTTCGACAATTTGTTCAAGCTTTTCGCGTTCCACCAACTTCTGCTGGAACTTGCGAGTACTGCGACGCGTCTTGATAGCTTCTAAAGTATTCATAATTAACCTTCTACTAGATCCTTCGACTCCATTTCCGCAGAGTTTATCCCGGACTCCGTTCCAGGACTCAAAAATGACAACTTTCTTTTGTTTCTAACCTTCACTGGATCCTATCGGCATAGCCTCCAGGATGACAATCCCCAATCACTAACCACTGTTTACTAACCACTGCGGCGTTATTTCGTCTAAAACTATTTCTCCAGCGGGAGTATCAAAATTCTAGACTTGCGCTTTTGATTGTAATGGTCGCGTTTGCTCTTCGGCAAATCCTCGACCGTGCCATCCTCGAATCCGAGCTGGTAGAACCAATCGAGTGCCTGCGTCGTGAGCAAGAACAAAGTCTTGTAACCCTTCATGCGGCCAAGCGAAATCAAGTGACGCACAATAGCCTCGCCAATGCCCGACTTGCGGTAGTTCGCGCCAACCGCAATGCCCGCCACTTCGGCCATGTTGTCTTCGAACGCGTGGAGAGCACCGCAACCGTGGATGCTGTTGTCGATGCTATACACAACGTAATCGCCCAACTTCTCGGAAATGGAATCCTGCGTACGCGGCACCAAATAGCCCTTCGCGATGTAATCCTGCATAATGCGCAAGATATCCGGAATGTCTTCGACGTTCGCCGGACGGATACTCGAATACTGGTTCGCATACACCATCGTTCCGTCACCGCGAGCCGAGAACACTTCTTGCAGCACGCTGCCCTGGAATTCACCGCTCAACAAATGCACGCGGTTCGCCCCCGCCTCGCAAGCATGGATTGCATTCATCAGGTAATCCATCTGCGCAAAAGCGAGCACGTCCGAGTTGAGCTCCAAAAGTTCCTTCGCCTGATCGACATCCATTGCAGAAATCAGCCCGTTGTCCGTCGGCTCCAGGTACTTCGTATTCTTGCCGGTCACAAGCCCTTCGAGCTTGATTCCGCTCTGGCTACCGATAAAAAACAACTTGCCGACCTGCAAGTACTTGCAGAGTTCCGTGGCAAGTTCCGTACTCGAAATATTGTAGGCATGCCCAATCTTGTTCCAGCCAATCGGCGGAATAATCGGCACAAACCCTTCATTCATGAGTTGCTCCAGCAAGTCGCGCTGGATGCGTTCGATGCGTCCGGTACGCATGTAGTCGATACCGTTAATCACGCCCATGCTGCGTGCCAGAATCCAGTTGCCCTGGATGCCGCTGAGCCCGCTTGCCGTGAGGTGGCTCATGATGCGTTGCGCAACACCCAAAGATGCCTGCTCGATAAGTGGCAGAGCCTCTTCGCTCGTAAGCCTTACGCCGTTGCAAAATTCCGTTTCGAGATCCCACGCCTTGAGCTGAGCGTCGATGCTGTTTCGCGTGCCCGGCACAATGATAATGCGGATACCCGCCTTGTGCAAAAGGGCGATATCGCGCATCAGCACAGGGAACATCGGATGGTCCATCAAGCTATCGTCAATCTTCAAGACGAACAGTTGGCCCTTGAACCTATCCATATAGCCAAACACTTCCCGGATGAACCCGGCCACTTCGAAGTGCTGAGAATAAAAATCAGACGCTGCGTTACTCATGAACTAAAAAGTAGCAACAGAAAAGCGAAGGACGCAGTTCCTTCGCATTTTTTAAACCGTAATTCGTTAATTTTTAGAAGAGGGACATTAAGGTGTTATAATAGAACCTTTTGCCGGAACCATGGACGAGCCAGACGGCACATTCGCAAAGACCTGCAAAAGTTCCACTTCGAACACCAACAGCGAGTTAGGCGGAATAGACGGCGGAGCGCCAGCTTCGCCATAAGCAAGTGCACTCGGAATCCAGGCCTTGACCTTTTCGCCGACCTTCATCTCCAAAAGCAAGTCCTGCCAGCCTTCGATGACAGCCGTCACCGGGAATTCGAGCGGGATTCCACGCTTGACGCTGTTATCAAATTCCGTTCCGTCCAAAAGCGTACCGACATAATGGACCTGGACCTTGTCGGATGGCTTGGGCTTGATTCCAGTCCCCTCCTTGAGGATGAGGTACTGCACGCCCTTCTTCGTGACCCACACTCTCGGGTCCTTGATGTTTTTCGCAAGGAACGCCGCCTGGTCGCCCATCGCCTTTCGAGCAGCAGCGGCATCGTCGATATCTTTCTGCGTCTGCATCTGGGTAAGCAAGTCCTGCAAAGCCGCTTCGGTAACCGAATCCGTCATCAGGACTTCGCGGCTAGGATCGACGACATCGCGCATGGCACTGATAAGAACGTCTAGCTTTACGGGAACATTGATATTCGAAACAGCACGGCCAAAATCTACACCGAGCGCATAACTGTAACGATCGACGGGATTGTCCATAAAAACTTTCTGTTCTTCAACCGGCACAGCGACCGGAGCAGGCGTAAGTTCGGGCGCCTTTGCAGAAGTCTGCGCTGTAGAAGCATTTACAGGAGCCGCTTTTTCCGCCGGAGCATTGGACACAGCCGTATCAACGGCGGGAGCAGGACGACTGCCACCACACGCAACAAGAGTTCCCCCAACAAGAAAAATTGGCAATACATGAAGACATTTCATAAAAAACGAATCCTAAATTTTTCCACCTTAAAATACCTTTTTATGCTCGTTGTGCGTTATAAAATGTGATGAATTTCTCTAATTTCCGCAAGTGTAAACAAAAACACACATTTACCCTTTAAAAATACTTATTTTTTTACTATCTTTTTGTTGAAAGGAAAAAATCCCATGAAAAACAGCTTTAAGTGTTATATAGATTCTGCGGCTGCCCAGAAAAAGCAGTTCGAAGAATCCGTTGATAACGTTAAAGATTCCTTAACCAAGGTCATTATGGAATCTTCCTCCCACGATTATAAAGGATTGAAAATCACTCCGAGCGAACCTGTTTATTCCTCGACCGGCTGGCTCAAAGGAGCACTCTCCTACCCTTGGGCAATAGTCAGCGTCATCATCCCTTCATTCCTCGAAGATATCTTCTAGTTTTTACGTTAAGTTTTTAATTCCATTCACCCGCTTTTTAATCTTGTCATGCCCGCCCCCGAGCGGGCTTCTTCTTTTTTAGAGATACACCCACCTTTCAAGCTTGTCATGCCCGCCCCGAGCGGGCTTCTTCTTTTTTAGAAAAATCCCTTTAGCAATAAGCCCATTTTTTTTAAATTTGCAAAAAACGGAGATTTTATGGCAGCACTCATTCTAGACGGCAAGGCTCTTGCCAAGACCACTGAAGAAGAACTCAGCGCCCGCGTGGCAAAGCTCAAGGAAAAGACCGGCAAGACCCCGATTCTTGCAACAATCCTCGTGGGCGACGACCCGGCAAGCGCCACTTACGTCAAGATGAAGGGCAACGCCTGCGCCCGCAT
>JAEEGF011371489.1_pt1 | contig 28498 bp, 31 predicted proteins | sample 9134171 | NCBI WGS metagenome assembly JAEEGF01 (sample SAMN16246542, study PRJNA631951) | gut metagenome | biome: gut microbiome; feature: rumen; material: AP-attached | host: Bos | place: Iran: Karaj | collected 2018-10 | reverse complement strand
TTTTACTTATAGTTTGCCATTTTTTAAACATACGCCATTGATTGTTGGAAGCCGTGCGGGCTGCCATCGGGTCGGTTGTGCCTGTTGATATTGTGGAACATGGCAACATGAGTGCGGTCACGAGCAACGCAGTGTCCATTTCGTTATCATATTCTACAGAAGAGACACTGACAGGGGGAACATGGATTGATGGCAAGCCAATTTATAAACGAACTTTTGAAGTCTATAAAAACGGTATTCTTAATGGATGGACAAGAAACGGAGTTTCCTTCACTTGCTCTGCTGGATTATCCTATATAGACCAACTGATTAAAAACGAGGCTATTACCGACCGCTGTATTTTAACCTCTTATGGATTTGGCACAGATAATGTACAATACCCAGTAGGTATATACAGAAATGGCACCAACACATTTGAAATAAGGAATGGTAATGCGAATAATTTCTTTGGAACTAAATGTATTCTTACTATAGAGTATACCAGAAAAACTGAATGATTTATTCCATATTCTCATAAAATCGTGCATAAACAGTCACACCTTGAGACTGGTCAAGATAAACAACATCGCCTGTAATTACAGGAATGGTGGTGGTCGCTCTGGATACTGTATAAGAAGCGGTAGAATCAGATGAGCCGATGCCGAACGTAAACCCATTAACGATGATGCTTGGGCGGATGTTACTCGATTGAAAGTCACCTCGTGAAAATGCACACAAAATGAATCCATCTTTGGGTATAGTCACGGCATTGGCACTTCCCACCCCGACAGGAAATGATTCGATGGCTCCCAGTTGTTTTACAAGCGGAATTATTTCCCCGATGGCAGCCCGCACGGCTTCCGACGTGGGGGGGAGCTTGTTTCCCTCCTCAATAACGTCCGTAGTTACGTTGGTTCTTGCGGATGCCCTGTCTTTTGCCCATAGCATGAAATTGTCCTTGGTTGGATCAAGCGCGTCCTTTGCGGTAATCGGAGCCTTGGTCTGCAGCATTTTCTGTATCGTGGCGGCTGGAATTTCTTCCGACGGGGAGAACAGAAGCTCGTCCACCTTGTCAGTCACCTTCATCGTGTAGGTTCCGGCGGACGGGACGCTCACGGAATTTGAGGTGCCGTCAGGATTATACACTGTTACTGTCGACTGGTTGTTAGCGGTGTCCTTCCTGATGTCCCATGCGCGCCACGATGACTCGGACGGAGACGGTTCGGGAACGTAGATTGCCTCGAGTGCCGTACAGCCGTCGAAGCAAGTCGTCATCTCAGCTGTCGGCGGGATGGACCATCCGTGTATCTCAACTAATCGTCGGCATCCGTAGAACATTCCGTAGGCATTTGTAACGCTTGCCATGTCTGAGACATCAACCGACGTTAGGGAGGTACAGAATCTGAACATGTAGGAGACATCAGTAACACTTGTCATGCCGGAAACATCTGCGGACGTGAGGGAGTCACAGCCGTCGAACATTTTGTAGGCATTAGTAACACTTGTCATACCGGACACATCTATCGTCACGAAGGAGGTGCAACCACTGAACATGTGGGCGACATCAGTAACACTTGTCATGCCGGAAACGTCAACAGATGTTAACGACGAGCAACCATTGAACATCCAGTTGGCATTAGTAACACTTGTCATGCCGGAAACGTCAACGGATGTAAGGGAGGTACAACCTTGGAACATTTCGTGGGCATCAGTAAGACTTGTCATGCCGGAAACGTCAACGGATGTAAGGGAGGTACAACCTTTGAACATCCAGTAGACATTAGTAAGACTTGTCATGCCGGACGCGTCAACGGATGAGAGGGAGGTACAACCTTGGAACATATAGGATGCATCAGTAACGCTTGTCATGCCGGAAACGTCAACAGATGTAAGGAAGGTACAACCTTGGAACATATTATGGGCATCAGTAACGCCTGCCATTGTCGGAAGGGTGATGGACTCTAGCGAACTGCAATGAGCGAACATATTGTGGACCTCGGTAAGCTCCATCATTGCAGATATATCCACTGACGCAAGGGAGGTGCAACCATTGAACATTCCATGGGCACGCCTCAAGCTCTCCATGCATGAGACATCAACGGATGTTAAGGAGTTACAGCCGCCGAATGCATTCCACGCGACGGTCACGTTTTCCATCCCTGTCACTACGATTCCGACGAGAGACTTACAGCCGTAGCACATAAAGCCAATGCTGTCTAATTCTGCCGGAGCCTCGAATTTCAGGGACACATATTTTGTTGCGTTGTTCTGGAGCGCATATTGTAGGGTTCCTTGAGAGGCGACCGAATACCCATACAAAAAGGAAACCGTCACATTAGAGATCTCAATCTCGTATGGGGTGTCCTGCGTGTTGGCGGCCAGTCCCGCAAGGTAAGTGTCCAGATTGTCATAGCTTACTGTCGTGTACATGTCATTCCTCCTCCGGCGTGAAAATCCTTGCCGCCACCTGCTCTGCGGTCAGCCCCCACGATGTCGATGCCGCGTCGTTCAAGGTCTCGCTGCTCTCATAGCAATTTCCGTCCTCCGTCACCCTGTAGTCGTTCACATACATAGAGTTCATCTTATGCAGAACCACAGTCTGTCCGTCCTGTTCCGCGCTGATTTCTCCGCCGTACAGTCCGTTGCCGATGTCATACTCCTCGATGTAGCCGCCATCATCCTCAAGTTTGCTTACATCAAGCGCAAGTGACTTTGAGTCGGCTCCGTTCTCGTCAAGCACGGTTCCATTAAAGTGGTACGCAGTCACGCCGTTAACCGTCAGTCCGAAATCAACCTGTCCGGGATCGTTGGAGATTATGAGCGATGATTTTGTCTGTCCGTTGACGCTCTTTGTCCTTACCTCAAGGGTTCCGCACTCGGTGTAGTTGCCCGTCCAGTCCCCTAAAGGATTTATCTTGTGCTGTATCGTGATTCCCCTTGCCGTCAGATGGAGCCTCAGAGCCTTGTCATTGTCGTCATATATGTACGTGCCGGACGCAAGGTCAACTCCGCTTGAAGAGAAGCTGATGTCGCCGGCCTTAATTGTGATTGAGTAACCGACTACGGTTCCGTTTTCGATTTTTGGAGTGACAAGAATGTACTCGTCAGTGCCGCCAACCCGGAACGCGCCCTGATAGTCCTCAGGTTTTGTAGCCCCGCGCTTTGTCGTAAGAATCCAGTAGTTAAGGAGTGACGCAAACAGAGAGCCGTCTGTAATCTCTCCAAGCCTAGCGCACAGTGCGGAAAGTTCCTCTAGGACTGCGCTTTTTTCAGTCGCATTCGCCTTGACAAAATCCACGAGATTGGAGCAGAGGGCCGTGACCAAAAATCCGTCATGTCCCTGCGACCAGTTGTCCGCTCCTGAATACCAGTCACCGCCGCCACGCTCATTGAAGCACCGCACGTCAAAAAAGTACGGAGTGTTCATCAGATTGTACTCGGCATTCTGAGCGTCCCTCGCATCGGTGTAATACAGGGGCATGATTTGTGTATAGGTCGCATAGGCAGTGACACAGCGGTTTTTCTGCGGCCCGGAATCAGCGTCAAAGTAATTGTCAGAGAATGCGTAGGGATTCTTTGTAACGGTGGGTTTCTGCCATTCGCTGTCCGCCTGAATGCTTCTCCTGCTCTCACAATAAAAATACTCATGCACAGAGCTCAGATCCGTTGCGGACGTAAAGGCATCCGGGTTATCCTCATTAAACTGTTCTGCCGTGCCCTGCGTCCACTCGGCATCCTTCTGCCTTTCACCGTTCAGCTTGCTGTCATTGGAAATCAGATAGTAGTACTGGTCATTGGAAGTGTCGTGCATCCAGTATTTTAATGTTGTATAGATGAAATTACCTCGGCGGACTCTTACCTGATAGCGGATGTCGCCGTAAATCTCACGTCCGCTTGCCGCACGCTCGGTTGACAGCTGAAGTATGATTGTTCTGTCTATGACCCTCTCATGTATGACAGGCGCACCGACAAGCCATGTCCCGTAGTGGTCAGCGTCTGCATTTACAGTCACTGCCTGTGTCCATTCGCTTTCGGTGTCGTATATCGAGCGGGCTTTCACGCGGAAACGCCAGTTCGTAAAGTCGTTGGCCTCCGGGTATGCCGGATAGTCTGTTCCTGATCTGGATAAAATGAACTGGTAGGAATTGTTTTTGCTTGATCCAGCATCCTTCCATTGAGCACCGGCATTAAAGGATACTTGAACCGCATAGTATTGGATTGCATTTTTAATTCCCTGTCCTGCGGCTTGCCATGACAAGGCTATATAATCACGGCTTGCTACGGCAGACAGCCCCGTAATGTCGTCCGGGTCTCCGATGCTCTCACCTCCCGAAACGACTTGCTGTGCCGTGGGAACAGGGGAAGACCATATCCCGGCTGTTATAGTCGGAGCGTTTTTTGTTGACATCCACATGGATTCGGTGGTTTGCAGCCTGTGCCATCCGTCATCGGTTCCGTCTCCCTCAGGTCTTGAGGGTTTTTCCGCGCCGTCATGGAAAGTCGTCCATGTCCTCCATTCCGAAACATTGCCGTCGTCAACAATGCCCGGCACATCGGAAAGCTTGTTCTCCCAGTCCGGCAGCACGAAATCAGGAGAGTCCACGCCGAATATTTCCGGGGCATATTCCACGCATGTGATGTCAGCGGTAAGATTCTCTCCGCACTGAATGTCCGTTATGATCAGGTCAATCGCCTCATGTCCACGGTAGCCGAAAAGGAACAGGTCTCCCTCGCTAGGGATATTCTCCGCAAGTGGTGTGGTAAAGACAATCTGTTTTCCCACATGGATTTCGTTCTCAACATCAGCAATCACTACGCTTCCGTCAGAAAGCCTTATCCTTATTCCGTAAGAGGCAGATCCGGTCGCATCTATTTCCTCGTCGGTCTCTACGGCCACTGCATGACCGCTTCCGTCAAGAATCACACGGGTAATCCTTCCCTGCGTGATTCCGGCAAGTGCCATGTCACCGGCATACTGGATCCAGTCGCCTTTGGAGCACATCATGTACTCGAAGTCGCATGAGAACTGGTGGACGATCGGACGGCACCGGCTCACGGCATACTTGTACATTCCGATTTTCCGTGCCTGCTCGCTGTCGGTCACGCCCCAAAGCTGAACGTCCTGCGAAGTTGTGCCTGTATTTTCCGATTTATTGCCGGAAGGTGTGTTGTAGATTACAATCTCATTCTCAGCATAGCCTGTGTTCTTGTCAACAATTTGAAGGGACATGGATTCAGGAATGTCCGGGAACTCGATGGTTTCCTTGTAGCCCCATGAGTTTCTAGGAGAAAAAAGCTGAACGAATGAATCACGCTCAATGTCCTGCACAGCCGTAATTTTCCCGTTCATCCTGAAAATCTCCGTGCGGCATGTGCTTCCTATTGAGGAAAGAAGCTCGCTTATGGTCATCTCCTCGGTGACGTATGCGTTACATTCATAGCTGTGTGCCTTGCACCATGTGTAAAGTCTCTCAAGAGCCGGAATGTCTATCTCTGAATCAGGAAGCCTCTGCTGAGAGAGCTCTCCCTGCATGGCATATCTTGCCGCCGAAGCCGGATTTGATGAGAGTGCGGTTGTCCAAACTCCGTTTTCATAGACGGGAAGCACAGACTGGGCGACAAGGTTCAGCTGGTTCACCACATTGTTCAGTTTTTCCGATGCCTTGATTTTGAGTCCTACAAGCGTGAGCTCGCGGCATCTTCTCTCAGATACCGGGCTTTCGTTTTTAAGGCTTCTTATGGAGCCTACATAGACATCATCAATCACCTTGCTGTCCGAGCTGTCATCCGTAATTCGGGAAATCTTTACAGTCCAGCGACCGGGCTCAAGTCCGCTTTTTGTAATTGCATAGCGTTTGGTCTTGAGCTCGTTTCCGCTGATTGTGTCGCTTCCATTGTTGAAATGACCGAGCACCTGATATGCACTGTCGTCTGAATCCGCCGGCTTGTACCATGCCATTACCGTAACGCTTGCTGACTGAATGTTTCCCTCATCATCATAACGTCCGAGACCGTTGTAAAAGAAAATGTCCACGTTTATCTCGCTGGTTCCGTCCGGTGTGGTGCGTATGACGCTTCCGTCAGTGTCCTCGGATGTCCTCTTCTTGAGCACGGTGTTGAACTGATCCTCATGCACGCATTTTTCCATCAGCGGAGGAGTGCTTCCGCCATACGAAATGCTCATGTTGATCAAAGGGTCGTTTCCGGAAAGAATGCTGTTGATGTTCCCTGTGGCCGAATAGTCGGAAAGAAGAGTCTCGTCAATTTTAATTGTGGATGTGTCTACCTGTAGGTCCTTTTGTCCTATGCAGAAAAGCTGATAAAGATATTGGGCTCCGTCCGCCGGATCAACCCATGTATAACTGTAGCTTGCAAGATCACAGTAGATGCGTCTTTTTCCAAGAAGAATCGGAACATATCCCATCTGCCGCATCTGGTTCCGGCTTCCCCTGATTGAGGGATCCTGCTCAGGACTTTTTCTGTCTTTGAGTGATGGTATGTCGGTGTTGTAGAGGACAATGCCTCCCGCAAGCATTGCGACTCCGGCTCCCGCAATGGCCGCTCCTATGAAACCTCCGACCCCGGTCCATGAGGTGCAGATGCCTACGATTACTCCCACGGCAACCAGCACGCCGCCGCCGATTTTTCCAGCCGTGCCCATATCCTTGTTGTCCATGTCACCTTCCGGCACAAGCTTCAGATATACCGTATCGCCGTCCGCGACTTCCCTTAAGAAATCAGTGACAATCTCATCGTTCACAAGGACACGCCACGCCGTCACCGAGGCATGTTTTGCATCAATATTATTTATAATTTCCTGAACGTTCTTTCCGTCAGAAGTGAATTCCGTCCTTTCCGTGCTGAACGGATTTAGTTGCGCGATAACTTTCACTGACATGCCACCAGCCCTCCAGCAGCCCCGCAAGCGCAGGACTTGAAAGCCTCTCGCATACGGAACCGCATCTTCTTCTGGCATGAATTATAAATCCGTCGCCCGCATAGAGGGCTACATGTGTGGTGAGTTTCCCCGACCGCATGAGAGCGACGGCAGTTTCCCCGGGCGCGTCAATTTTTTGACCCGTGATGAGCGGCACGTATTTATCGAAGCACGGAGACGTAACAGACCTGTCAAGCGCGTCCGAATATTCCGTGTCCAAAGAGGGAAGATCATAGCCGTATTCGTTGGCCAGTATAAGGCGCACGAGACCCCAGCAGTCGCATCCCGTCATTGACCTTCCGCCGGATACAAACGGAATGCCCACGTACTTTCTGACCCATGCGTACATCAGTAGTACATCCCGGGAAAATCATCAGGTGAATATGTCACTGCCGTAAACTTTCTGTCTTGTAGGTACGAGTCAAGGAGCTCTCCTGTGATTGAGTCCTTTGAGGACGTGACGTTTCTGAGCAGAAAGTGGAGAGGTCCGCGCTCATATACATCGGGAGAGTCCGACATGATGACCGCGACATCTGCCGTTATACGTTTCCTTGCGGCGGATTTGATTGCACGGAAAATTGCTATGTCCGTGTTGTCTATGCTGAGCCTGCATGATTTGCTTCCGTCGCTTCCCTGGTCCGGGAGCAGGACCGTAAAACTGCAAGGAGCATACTCATTTCCGCAGGAAGTTATTGATGTCTTGTTGTCTGTTGCCCTCAGAATCACCTCATCGTTCACGCTTATCGTAAGCAGGTGGAGGAAAACCGCGTCGGTCTCAGGTGCCGTCATTGCCCTTACTGCATTCTCACTAGGCATTCATCTTCTCCAGTTTCAAATTGATTGTCCATGTGCCGTCGCCGTTTGATGCCTCTCCGTAATCCTCCATGAAGCGGAATTCAGACTCCACAAGTGTCTGCGGATCACGCATGACAAAACGGAGCACACCGTCTCCGAGAGTGGCGACATAGAAATTCTCAAGGATTGCCCGCTCATTTTCCTTTACTACAATGCTCCCCGAAAATTCCTTCGTCGCGACTGTATATCTTCTTCTTGCCTTTGCGGGTCCCGCGTCCATCTCGGTTCTTACGACGGAGCTTTTTCTGCTCGCGCTCAGCCCCGAGAGCCTTGGTATGGGAAGCTCCTCAGGCCATGCCAATGATGTCATGTCACACCCCCTTTGCCTTTATGCCGAAGCGTGAGGACATCGCCTTGTCCGCCATGCCTCCGCTTATGTGCCTGTTTATCAGCGAGCCGATTGTTATCTCAAGCTGCCTCTGTCCGTTTTGTCCCGTGGTCTCCTCAGCCCTGACTTCCTCGCTTCCGTAATTGTTGATTACGACCTGCAGGCTCATCCCGAGTCCTGATGCGGTCACTCCAAGGCTTCCGTCCGCTCCACGTGTCAGCGGCATTATCGCCTCGGGCCCAGCCTCTCCCATGAGTCCTGTTCCGAAGCCACCGCCCCTTGCGAACTTGAAGTAGGTGGGTGAAGTCACTATGCCGTTGGTGAACGTTCCTCCCTTGGCAAACGCCGCGTAGAATTCATCTCCGTAGACTCCGCCAAGTGCGTTCGCCTCTGTGTTCCCGGATGTCCTGCCGGAGACAAAACCAGATATGAATGAGGACGCTCCGCCCGCCGCAACGAATCCCAGACCCAGGGCCCATTGTCCCTGAGCGATGAGCTGGAGTCCTGCCTGCAGGAACATGGTGGGGAGGGAGTCGAGTATCTGCTGCGCCATGGATGCAAGAGCCTCCCTCATCGAGTCCGACGCGTTCTTTCCTTCCCCAATCGCCTCGCCGAAAGTTGAGAGACCCGAGAGCACGGAGTCAAACGACACCGACGCAAGACTGGTTCCAAGCTCAGCTATTATCTGCCTCGCCTCAGCCGAGAAGACACCCAGTTTCTCAAGTCCCCTCTCAAGGCTGTCCGTAAGAGCGTCCTCCCAGGAGATGATCTGAACCTCGCTCTCAGAGAGGTCGTCTAAAGTTTGAGAAAGTAAGCGGTAGTTTTTCGCAAGTTCCTGTACTTCTTCATTTTCAGAAGTGAATGCCTGGTCAAGGTTCCCCGCACCAAGGAGTTCTTCGATCTTGTCACGTATTTCATCCCTTTGTTTTTCATAAAAGGGCACAACATCGAATTTTTCTCCAAGCATCTCAGAAAGGCTTTCGGCATTCTCAAGTTCTTCTCTCATTCCTTCGATATAGAGCTCAACAGCTTTTTTTCCATCCCTTCCGAATTCAGCCGGATCAACATTCAGCGTTTCTCCAAGGAATTCCTGCCATTTGATTTTCTCGTCGTCAAAAAGCTGCGGTGAGCGGACGCGTTGCATCACATTCTTGTAACGGTCGGACAATACGCTTACAGTCTCCGTAATCTTCGCGCCGTCATCGCCCAGATCCGCGGGGTCGATTAACAGAAGCTCCTCTATGTCAGATTTCAGCTTCTCCGCCTCGGCCTTAAGCTCGTCGCGCACATGGAACTTCTCTCCCAGCGTCTCGGAAAGCTTTTCGGCATTACGCAGTCCCTCTCCCAGTCCTTCGATATACAGGTCGGCTGCTTTTTTCGCGTCGTCACCGAACTCGGACGGGTCCACGGCAAGGGTCTTCTCAAGGAAATCCTTCCACGTCGGATTCAGCTGCTCCATCAGGGAATTGTATTTTTTTACCATCACCTCAATGGAATCATCCAAAAGGGAAAAGGGATCGTCTATATCATCCGGGTCGATTGACAGAAGCCTTGTGATGTCGGACTTTATCTTCTCCGCCTCCCTCCTGATCTCGTCCTTGTCGCTGAACTTCTCTCCCATCATCTCGGCGAGGGTCTTGTTGTTCTTGAACACCTCGTCAAAGTTCTCCGCGTAAGACTCGGCGGCATCCTTTCCGCTTTTTCCTGCGGCGGAGGTTCCTGTGACATCCTTAAACCATTCCTGCCATGTCTTCTTTGTTTTGGCGACGGCTTTCTTGACAGGCTCATCCTTGACCTCCACCTCGGGAACAACCTCAACTTTGGCTGGCAAGTCCACAATGTTGAAGTTTTCGTCCAGAGTCTTTCCCACGGTCGCGAGTTGTGCGTTTATTTCTTTTACACTGGTGGAGAGCCTGTTCTGCAACTTGCCTATTGCTTTCTCTGAATCCTGAATGCTACTTGATAAAAAACTGATGGTTTTTATCTGCTGTTCAACAGTATCAGTTAATCCCAGTCTAGCCATCTTCTCTGGAGAACTGTGCTCATCCATATATTTGGTTAGATTCTGTTGCTTCTCTTCCATTGAATCCTGTTGTTCGATGAGCTTGTCGTTCCATTTTATGAGCTTGTTGATCTGACTCTGCAGCGAGTTCTCCATCTCCTGTGCCGTCAGCTTTCTCACGGCTTCCCTTGCCTCGTCAACTGATGTCGCGTATGCCTTTATCTCAGTCGCAAGCTCAGGGTAGAGGGCGATGAGGTCCGCCGTTGATTTTGCGTCGAGCTTTTTCTCTCCGTCAAGGCCTCCGAAGGAATCAAGAAGCGCGTCAGCGGAATTCTTGGTCTCGATGAGTTCCTTCCGCAGGTCCTCCTCAGCATGGGCCGCATTGTAGGCCGCTCCTGCTATGAGTCCAACCGCGGCGGCAACTCCGCTTATTCCGAGGATTATAGGATTCGCGGCAAGAGTCGTCAGTGCCGCCGACACGCCCTTTATGGCGAGGACGACACCCGGCATCATGGCTACGAATCCTCCGGCAGTCAGTATCATCCTCTGTGTGCCGGCGTCCAGTCCGTTGAAGCCCTCGATCAGGTCAAGCACCCTCTCCGCAACCCCGGTGACAAGCGGCTCAAGATGCGTTCCCACGGTTTCCTTGAGCTCTCCGAATGCGTTCTGGAGCTGGGAGAAGGAGTTGTTCGCCGCCTCCGCCGCGCCTCCGTATGTTCCTGCGAGCTCGTCAAGGATTATCTTCTGGGCCTTAGCCGTCTCCCCGGTCTCTATAAGGGTCCTGATGACCTTCTTCTGCTCGTCGGTGAAGGCGAATCCCTGTCTCCTCAGCGAGTCTATTCCGTTGATGGGGTCGTCAAGGGCCTTTCCCACGGCCTGCGCCGCGCTTGAGAGGTCCATGTTCATTACTGTGGACATGTCGAGTATTGCCGCCGTCGCCTCCTTGAACGTCGGGCCGCTTATGTTCTTGAAGCCCAGGAGCACGGTCTGCATCTGCTCTATCTTGCCGTTGTCTATCCCCGTCATGTTGCGGAACTCGACCGCCATATTGTGCAGTGCGTCCGCGCTCGTCCATGCCCCGGCCCCGGTGGCTTCAACCGTTGATGCGAGAAGCCTCATTGACCTTGACGATTCCTCGGCGGCCTGCACCGACTCCTGCCCGAAGCTTATCACGGCTTTCGTGAGCGCGGCGGATGCGATGACCTCTCCGAGCTTCTTGAAAGAATTCTCGGCCTCGTTCGTCTTCCTGTCCAGGTCGTCCAGATTCTTAACGGCCTTGTCCACCTCCGCGGTCACAAGCACCTTAAGTTCATCGGTCATTTCCATTACTGATTCTCCCGCCACCGCCTGTAGGTCTCGACCTCGCAATCAAAAAGCCTCACCACGTCCATGACGAAGCGAGCCTCTGCCAGATAACCGCGTCCCTGGGGCAGTCCGTAATTCTTTATCCTCTTCCACATGGAGCAGAGCTGCCCCAGTTCCACGGTGACATATTTCGCAAAGTCACCCCTGCGGATCCTGATGTACCCGGTTTTCTCCTGTTCCGGCCACGGCAGGCTCTCCTTCGCGTCATCGTACTCGGAGCTCCATGTCGGCGGCCACAGCCCGGACATCAGGATCTGGAATCCTATCCTGTAATCTTTTTTTTTGCGTCCGTCAGGGTGTCGCTTCTGACTTCGTTGCAGATTGCGTCAACAAGGCTCTCCATTCCGTATGCCCTGCTTTCGGCAAGCTGTTCTCCGTTCAGGATCTTGCGTTCCTTGCCGTCCGTTCCCTTGACGAAAACGTTCTTCACCTTTCCGACGCAGTTCCTCAGGATGTAGTCCGCGTCGCATTCAATGCGTACGGTAGCCTTCTTGAGTCTGCGCACTTCCCTGGACTTGCCTTCCGCATCAAACGGCTGGTCGTCGGGATAGTATTCCCTTGATGCCACCGTTGTCGTGAATTCCTTGCGCTGGTATCCCGTGGGGCGTATTATCTCCACGGACACCTGCTTGTCCTCCGGCTGGGAGAGGTTGTCCCCGATGTTGGGGAAGAAAAAATACCTTGGCTCTTCCGTAAATGTCATCGCTCAGCTCCTCCTCACCTTATGGGTTATCGTCTCCGGACGGATCATCATTGCCGGACGGGTCATCGTTTCCAGAAGGATCATCGCTGCCGGAAGGATCGTCATTTCCAGAAGGATTGTCACCGCCGGAAGTTTCCCCGGTGGAGGTCTCGTCCGCAGGCTCCTCCTTGACCTTGTAGAAGATGATGCCCGGGAAATTGCCGCCGTCAATCTTGTAGTTGAAGTTGAAGTTCTGCTCACCGTCCAGAGGCTTGTCTGTGGTGACGCTCTCGACCGTTACCGGGAAGTGCTCCCACACGGCGGTCTCGCCAACGGTCTCCGTCTCCCTGCGGCTCATCATGTAGTCCTGCTTGACCTGCTTTGCCGGAAGGCGCGTGATGTTCGTTCCGTCGTCAACGGTGATTTCCGTGAACTGGTTGAGCAGTGCACGCTGAGCCTCGCTGTCAGTCTCAAAGGTTCCGTTGATGGTTCCGCTACCCTCGGTGAAAGCCCCGATGATGTACTCGCGTACCCCACTGTCAAGGTTCTCCTGGGTGCTTACGTCGTAGCTCTGTCCCTGGCGTGAATTGGACACATCCTTCACGAATCCGATGAGCGTGATCTCAAGCGGAATCACCGAATCTCCCTCGGCGAGTGCCTGTCCCTTCCAGAGGTGAACAACCTGTCCCGGTCTGAGACCCTTTCCCCCAGAGATGTTCGCGTCCGGCTGTGGAAGGCTGGATCCAGTGCCCGCAATGCTCTTGATTCTGTAGAATCCGCTTGTGGCAAGGGATACTCCGCTTCCGCCCGCAATGGCCGCCTTTTCTGTAATGCCGTACAGTTTGCCGTCTTTTCCACCTGGTTTCATTTTTATTCCTCCGTAATCAACCTTGTAGGTATGTCTATTTCAATGCGGTACGGAATGACGTATTCCGCAGGCATTGAGCTTTCTTCCTCTTCAGGATACACCCACCGGGGAATCCCGTTCCTAATCCAGTAGGCGCGCAGCTTGTTTCCCTCAGCCTCAACCGGCATGAAATTCTTTTCAACTTCATTCAGCTTGCGTCTGAGTCCTACCGTTTTCGTAAGCCACTTCGCATGTGTGCCTGCCGTGCGGTATTCAGCGAAAAAGAAAAGCTTTTCGTTTCCGTCTCCGTTCGGTGCCATGTCCTGATAGATAAGGTCGATGTGCGCCGTGTTGTTCCCCGCCTTTTGGGGAATCAGGAATGCAGGAAAACCCAGCTGTTTTTTAATCTCAGTTTTGAGAGATTCGACAATAGTTTCAACGGTCAATCTCCGCCTCCCTGCAGCGCCTCATGTACTGCATTTTGAATTTCCTTTGTGATGTGCTTCTCATCCTTTTCATCAATGTGAAGGAACGGACGTGCCGGAATCCTGACGCTCTGCTTGATTATGAAAAGGGCGAACGGCTCTCCGCTCTTCTTCCTCGCGCAGAAGACTTTCCCGGTACGGTAGAAGGAATAGCCGTCTGCTTTCATTGACTTGATGAGTTCGCCAGCCGTCTGTGCGTTGTACTTCCGCATCAGACTTCTTGTTTTTGATGAAGCCGGAATCCAGAGGCCTTTTCCCTTGCCCTGAATTGTTCCTCCTTCCTGCTGGATCTTAGCATATCTGAGGTTTGTCTGTGCCGCAGCCCATTCCCTTCCGTTCTGCGGGGCAATGCTTGACATGAGCTGTCCGTTGTCGCGGAGGGTCTTGTTGCCCTGCTTGACTTCCTGGGTGAGGGGTGCGTTTTCCGGCGGGATGCCCGAATTGATTTTCCTTGTGGCAGATGAGACCAGGTATTTGCTTATTTTCCGCATTGCAGGTTCAAGAGTCCCGGCTTTTAGCCTCTGGGAGATTTCACCTATGCTCTTTGTTACCTGAACACCCATCAGTACCTCCGTCTGTCCATCGGGCTTTTCCTTCCTCCATGAACCACTCCGACTGCGGAACCAGAACTTGAATCCGCATCAGTTTTTTTTCTAATTGAACCGAAATAAGTCTCAATCAGAAGCTCGCAGTCCTCAAGCTTTTCCCTGGCACGGTTCTCCTGTCCGACAAAGGCAAAAAGCTCATAAAGCGCATACTTCAATGTAGCTTCACGGCAGACCTCGTTTTCCTCGTCATACTTGTTGCCGGTGCTCAGGACCATTCCGGCTACGGCAAGCTTCGCCTTGAGCAGTGCCCGTACCGCCACGGTCTCCTCTCCGAGTGTGAGAGTCTCATAATCCTGAGGGGGGATTTCCTTTTGAAGATCCTCAACTGTAAGCTGATGTCCGGTTTCTTCCTCTCCGGCCTCAGTTCCTGTTTCGCTTCCGGTTTCTGGTTCCGTTTCCGTACCGGGGTCTACAGTTGGTTCAACTTCTTCCTCGACTTCATCCGACATATTGGCCTCCTGTCAAAAGCATATCAGATTGCATGAGGAAAAAACCGTCTTCTGTGGGCATAAAAAAACGCCCCGGTTTCCCGGAGCGTTAGAAATTATTCAGATAAGATTTTTTCAATTATGAAGCGGGAGACACTTTTTCCGCTGGCTTCTGCAAGCTGCTTGATTCTCTCCACTTCTTCAGGACTCCCGGAGACAGTAACGGACTTGAAGATTGTTTTTCTTCCAAGTTCCGTACCTTTGTTCGGGCTTCCCTTGGGTCTTCCGCCGCCCTGTCTGTATCCGCCTCGTGGCATAAGCTACCCCTTTATAAGCCTTGTTATGAAATCAGCAACGCTCACTGCAAGAACGGCTATCAAAAGCCAGTCCGTGCGTGTCATTTTTTTCCCCTGATTTTCCTTGTCTCCGTTTTCCACTTGACACCCCCTATAAGCATAAGTTATAATGAGCGTAAACAAGGGGGCAACGCCCCCAAGTGCCTACTTCTTCAGAAGTTCGACAAGCCACTTTATAACTTCAAGAATCAGCATGGTAAGCGCGATTTTGTCCGAAGTTGAAAGCGGCTTTTTTTTACGCTTTCTTTTTGTCATTGTTTTACCTCCTGACATTTATTATATTACCGCAATATTGATAAATTGTCAAGTACAAAATAACAAAAACTAACCGATTTTTTCATACTTGGACGAACTGTTTGGAGGCAATACAAATCTGTTAAAAAATATTTCTCTATTTTCATGGAATAGATTTATGTAATGCTCGGCCATTTTTATACAGGTTTTTACGCTATATGGTAGTTCAGAATTTTTAAATGCCTGCCTTGTCAGGGAAATATCATTACCGCAATCCTTATAGAAATTGTAAACCATCAAAAAGTCAAGAAGCTTTCGGGTACTTCCTGTATAGAATTGAATTTTATATTTCTTCACTAATTTCAAAAATGTTAAATGTTCTATACCCAAAGTTTTTTCGACCTCTTTTTCAGGCATGAATTCATCTGCAAGATCCATGATTCTATGGACGGCATTAAGCTCTACTTCTTCAGTATATGTCCTTTCTTGATTAAGGGGATTAAAACAAAATCTGTCAGAACGGTCCCTTCCTTGTTCGTCTGTTGTCAGTTGTTCAAGGCTGATGATTTTTTCTTGTTGCAATGAAGAGGATGATACACCCCAAAGGCAATTTTTTTTCAGACAGGCAAAATAGAAATTGGGAGATTCAGCCCATTTTGTTCTCTTGATTATTTCCAATGTTTTCAGAACTGCGCCGTCAGCAATAAATTCCCAATCTATTGCAACATTCTTTTTCGAGGAAAAATAATAGGCATATCTTCTGGCAATTTTAGTTGCCTCTGAAAAAAAATCAGTTTCGCTTCTGTTTATAATTGTTGCATCAAAATCTAAAAATTTCATGGTTATGATAATTGTTGCACATAAGATTTTTATTGACCTTTTCCTGTGGACATGAAAAAGGCCCCGGTTTCCCGGAGCCATAGCGTCATTTATATAGCGGGTCTGTCAGACGCGTCCCCGCCAAATTGCTTTCAGTTTCATTCAGCCGCAAAGGTGCCGTATGCAAGGCCCTTTACGTTTACCAGCGGGAAAGGCTTGCTCTTGGTGTAGAGCCTCATTCCCCTCTGGCCCTCACCGGTCTCGCTGAAAGAGTAGATGGGCACGGCCGACTTCTGCACCACGTCGTCAAGACGCAGGTAGCAGAGCTTCTGTCCGGCATTGAGCGCACGGTAGAGAACCTCCCTTTCTCCGCAGACGCTCTTTGTGGTCCTTGTTCCGTTCTTGGCGATGTCAACGTAGCTGTCGTTGTCCTCAAGAACCTTGTACGGTCCGACCTGAAGCCAGCCGTCCTTGATGTTCTCGCTCTGCTTTGCGTCGGCAAGCAGGTCAACGAGCTTCGCATAGACCGCGCTTCCGGCGATGAACTCACCGCTTCCTCCGACACCCTGGTCGGTTGACAGCTTGCGGATTGCAGAAAGCTTCTGAACCGCAATTCCGAGCGTAAGCTGAGAGACCTTTTCGGTGAAGCTGCTGCTCTTGACGGTTCCGTAGTTCACCTGGTAACGCTCAAATCCGCTTCCGGTCTTCATCATGTAGTCGATGCTTCCCTTGTGTGCCTGGCAGCAGAGGGCGTTGATGGTGTTGCGTACCATTCCGGCATGCTGTTCCAGATAGTCATCGACAATCTGGTTGACTCCCAGATCCGTTGCGCGTCCGAGCTCGTCGATGTCAACGGCGGAAATCTTGTCGTCAATCTCAATCGGCATGGGCACGATGTCGGTTACGTCAGCACCGTGCTTCGGTACCACACCGTTGTCACCGCGTACCACGACAGGAACGTTTCCGTATTCCCTCTTGAGCTCGGTGGCTGAGATGTGGGTGGAGTTCTTGAGCTTCACCTGGGAAAAATATGCGCGTGCGTTTGAGACGTTCTCCGGCTGGGCTGCCACTACGCGCTCAATGTCCTCGCTCTTGATGATGAGCGTATTGTTTAAAAATCTTGCCATCTTTCAAAATCTCCTTTTTCCTGCATCAGCAGAAATTTGTCTCAGACCATCCGGCCTGTGTAAGGTAAATTCCGGCGGCTGGAAGTTTTGCGGCGAGGGTGTCGCTTGCTGCAGCTTCCGTAGAGTCCGAAAAATCCAAGAGGCGGCTTCTTACAACAAGACCGTGTACTACAGCTGATGCCTGTACGGTTTCCGTTGTATGTGCGTCCACGTCTTCCAGAAGTACGGCGGTTGGGGTGTCGGAATCTCCTGCAGGAGCGAATCCGCTTACACCGGCCTTCAAGACTGTTCCGGCCTTGAGGTCCTTGCTTGATGTCGCAAGGGTCACAAAGTCAACGATTGGCGGGTGTCCAGCATGGAGCACTCCGCGGTCAAAGAATTCTTCAACCTTTTCCATTTTTCATCTCCTTAGAGTTTGGCGGCAATCTTTCCCCAGTCGGTTGTCTTGCCGTCAGATTTCTTGTCATTGAACTCGTCAGCGTTGAACTGGCGGGATGTCACGTCATCTTTTTTCGGGGCTGCGATGAGCCCTGAAAGAAGGTCGCTGAACAGATCCAGGGCTGTCTTGCTGCTCTTGTTTCCGTCCTTGTCACAGAACTCGAAGGATTCAGACGCTGAGGCAAGAACGCCGGCAACCTTCTGAACATTGTCCTTGAGACCTGCGGGAACATCGGCGAACTTGTCGCAGACTCCCTTTACAACAGCTTCCTTTCTTGAAGCCTCCAAGTCCGAAATCTTTTTCTGCATGTCCGCATACTCCTGGGAATCGGAGAACTTTTCCTTCTTGTCCTCGCCAGCCTTTTGGGAAGCAGCAGCTTTTTCGGCATCTTCCTTGAGCTTTTTGTTCTCAGCTTCAAGAGCCTCCATCTTTTTCTTTTCCTCATCAGTCATGGGAATTTCCTCCTGATAGTCTATTGCGTCGCTGAAGTCGAACACTTCAACGCTGTCGCCGTCCGAATAGCAGCTCTTGACCATAAGCTGCTCAAGCCCCGGAATCTTTGGCGGGGTCGCGCCGCAGATTGCAAGGCTATGAAGGTAACGCTTTCCGTCGCTCCCTCGTCTGGGAATGGTGACGCTCCATCCCTTGTAGCATCCGTCGCCGTCGTCCTTGTCCGAAAACTGCCTCTCCAGCTCCGGGTGCAGCGCGACCTGACCCACAAGGACTTTCTCGCCCCTGTGTTTCGGATCATCGTAGATGCCGTCAATCAGAAGCACGTCTCCGAACTTCGGGAAGTTGTCGCCGTGTGCCGCGTCGTGTCCGATTGTGATCGGGCGTGTGGGCGTGAACGTCTCCGCGATTTCCCTCAAATCCTGTTCTGTAATCTTTGCGCCGTCCTGACCGAAAGTCCCGGTCCGGGCGAGCTGCCATGTACGAATCTTCTTCATAGTCACTATCCTACCTTAACCTTGGAATTCCGCTCCTTTTCCTGTAGGTATCTCAGGAGGTACGTGGATATGCTACGGCTCTCAAAGAACACCGTCTGGTGCAGGCTCTCAGCCCTCTCCATCTCACGCCTCGCGCCGGGGCTGTCCTCCCAGTCGCTCAGGAAGAATACCGCGTCGCACACCCTCTGCATGGATCCGCTCACGGTCATGTAGTCCTCGTAGGAGAATTCTGGGTAGTCGCCGAGCCACGCCGGATTCATCACCGAGCATCCGAGAGCCCTCAGCCTTTTCTCGGCCCTTTTGAATTTGCGCCTGTAATTTTTGTCGCCGGTAATCTTTCCGGCAATGTAAACTTTCATTTTTGACCTCTGCTGATATGTAATCACAGTCGGGTAAAAATCCGGCTATTCCGGGGGAAGGTCGTTTTATGAAATCTTGGAAATTTCGGGGAGATTCTGGATAAAACGGATAATTTGCCGTCCGAAAATTATTCACCGATATTCACCGCCAATTTTTTGCGGAAAGTGGGTTTTGGAGGTGTTTTGGGGATAGCATTTTGTTGTGAAATTGAGATATTCAGAAAGTTAGTGCGTATCCCGAAAATTTAGGCATGGAAAATTATGCCTTGCCGTCTGAAATTGTCTCCGCGATTATAACTGTTGGCGGATCTGTCTTGACGTTTTTTCTGGCCTCATGGTTCTCCGCACACTCCCGTAAGACTGATGAGAAGTTTTATTACATACGGGAACTGCTGAACCACCGACTAGCTTATTATGAGGATTTGCTGAGCTGGCTTCCGTCCGTTCGGCTTCTAGACGCAATGGAGTCCGAGGAGCTTTCGTCTGGTTCGCTCGAAGAAGTATTCGTCAAAGACTTTGCGGAACTCACACAGTTTATTGTCAGAGCCAGACTTTATGCCAGCGACGAGGTCATCCGGGAGCTGATTGTGTTCCAGGAAGAATACAACGTCGCTCTCAGCAAAGCCCTTTCCGACAAGAAAGACAACAAGCCCCATGTCGATGGGAAATCTTGCGGGGATGTCAATATTGATTCTCTTGTCAATATCCGAAAGAGTCGTGCCGACCGAATCATAACCGCCGTCTCTGCTGAAATGACTGCAAACAGTCCATACACAGTATTTGGAAAGCTCAAGAAGAAAAGGAACCAGAAAGGTCGACGCACAGCAACCTAAAACAATGCAGAAAAAGGAAACAATGATTATCAACATGTCTGAATGATAGCATCAGTTTTTTTAATAACGGCAGACTGTGGGGCAATAAAAAGCCCCGTGAACGAACCTCCATCCACAGGGCAGAATAGACAAAACTTTGGCGAGTCCATGTCCGTTGCCAATGTTATCATAAATCCTGATGCGGAATGCCATAGCGGGGAAGCTCCAGGATGTCGTGGACTTCACTGTCAAACATTTCCTTTGTCAAAATGACCATGTCACCGCCATAGATTTTGCCGTTGCCGAATCCGTATTCTGTGCCGCAAAACTCCCACACGTCCTGATTTTTGACAAAACCTGTCAGGGTTGTTTCAATCACCTCTTCATGGCCCTTTTCGTCAGTCCATTTTACGCTTCTTCCGCACAGATAGAGCGCGTTCTTTTTCATCTCTGAACTTTTCACCATTTTCTCCTTGATGCTGTAGTTCCCTAATTCTACATCAAGGCTTTCTGGCATGGACTGAGCGAGGGGAAAGAAAAAGCCCCGGATGTCCGGGGCTGTATTACTAAGCAACATCAGCAGCATTCATAATTTTTAACTTTTCTTTGTTGTTTTGTATTTCTTCTAGTTTACCATCCGTTTCTTTTATCATAACAGGCCAACCAAGATACAATCCTTTTTCAGCTTCAGAATTTACCAAATAGACTTTTGAACCATTCCAATTAGCAAGGAATAGCTTGCATGTGTCAAATTTATACGAATACTGTAAAGAATTAGCGAATTTTAATACCTTATCCATTGGTTGCCTCCAAAACATATTTTAACACATTTTCATCTAATTGCAAGTCATCAACCCTTAAAAGTTTTGGTTGATTATATTTTCCATCAAATAATATCTGTTTGAATAAAGATGAAAAATCTTCTTTGTCAAATATAGAGCCATCTTGTGGATCATAAAATAACAATTTTCCTCTTTTAGTTCGTAAAACTGAAATAATATGTCTTCCTCCATTTGATTTCCAATTAAAACTCATTACATATCTTTCTCCACGCTGTACAGTCTTTTTTATATAATTTAATCCATCCTTCCATGTTGTAAAAGCATTAATATCTACGGTAGGATTATCTTCTGGCCAAATCGGATGATGTCTAGTTTGAGGATCTATGAACGCTCTCAAAGGATTGTTTGCAAGTCTTTTAAAGAATACGCTGTTGTTATCAAAAGGTTTTGCTCTAACAGGGAATCCCTTCATTCTAGCTTCAAATGCAGCGACACAAGCTTGACAATTTTCTTTATATTTCCCTTCAAGACTGGAAAACGGATTTACATTACCACCATCAGCTTCCTCAAAAGTCATTTCATCACCTTTTGCAATGTTTCCGATTTTCTTCAGTTCTTTTATCGTCTTATGTCTTATTGTTTCATCACTTGGTCCATATACCCCCAGCGCAGCCTTAACCGCCTCAATCTCCCCCTGCACACCATAGTGCTTTGCCTGCCTTGCCTGGCTCTCAAGCTCATCCCACCAGCTGTCGCTTGAAACAGGATTTGTGCCGAATCCCTTCGCGGGTCTCTCAATTCCCTCAAGGCTTGTCCATTCATCCGGCAGCTCGTCCCTGTCGTAGATGGCACGTACAGTAGAGCGGCATCCGAAGTGAAGCGGAGGTATGTACTTCTTCCATATCGGATCGTCATAGGGTCTGATAACGTTGCTCATGGAGTGGCAGATGTCCGTCTGCCTAGCGTCCTCGATTCCGACAAAATGCAGTGCGAGCGGCCTGTCCTCCTCGAATCCCATCATGCGTCCTGCGTTGTAGGCTGTCTGCACGTTGGTTCTGTAGACAGTCTCCCAGTACCATCCCTGGTTCGGTCCCATCCCCACCTTGTCCAGGATGTCGGTCTTTGTCATGGAGAGGAAATCTTTAAGCCCCTTGCCGTCGTTCACGTTGGCGATCATCTCGGCATTCAGCCTCTCAAGCAGCTTTCCGTCATTGATTCTGGATGCAGTGAATGCACGGAACCTCATCTTGTCAGAGAGCTTGTTATAGTCAACTTTTTTTATAACGTCACGCTTCTTGAGGTACTCAACGGCTTCCGCATAGGGCAGGTTCTCAATCTCATCAGCTGAGGGCTCCGCAAACTCTTCCTTCCGAACCGAAGAATCCAATCCCATCATGGCGGAACGTGTAAAAAGCTTAGCGGCTTCTCCCATTGCCAACCAGTCAGGATCAAGGACCTTCTTTGTATTCAGGATGTCGGGATTGCGTGCAGCTTCCTTTATGTACTTCTTGATTCGCTCGGCGTAGCTGTCAGAGATTATGAGCCAGGCGGCAGTAGATATGCGGTCAAGCCTTTTTGCCTGTTTCTTTTCCTCGATGTATCGTGGCTCTACTGCCTGTTCTGAAAAAAATCATCTTTTCCATTGTCAGAAAAACCGAAGGACGGCTGAGCCTTAACAAACGAGTCCTTCTCGTCAACGGGCTCCGGAACATGAACCTTGTTGTAAATTGCCTTTAAACTGACAGGTACCCCCCTGTCGATGCAATCTCTGATGATTTCAAAGTCAGCAAAATCAGCTGAATCAATGTCGTATTTTGGTGGAATTGCACCAGGAAAATTCAATTCTACAAATGCATCAACAAGCTGTTGGTCTGTTTGCTGCAAGAGATAGGCATCTCCTTTTATCAAGTCATCATAAGTCTTTGCATGCTCCGCTCCCTGTGCGTGTGTACCATATTGTGCTGTATTTGATGTAAGAGCCTGAGCTGTGAGTGCATAAGCAATTTCAGCATCACAACATGCAACAATCTTCTCAAAATCATTTATCTGCGATGATACAACTTTAATGTCTTTTACATTTCCGAATGCACCAGAAGAACCGCTTTCCCAGTTCTGTAAAGCTGCTGTTAAATCAGCTGCACGTTTCTTTGCTTCTTCCTCACTCTTAGTTTCAAAGATTGCAAGAATCGAAGGAACTCCACAAAGCTCGGCAGCCATAGACCAAAATTTTATTCCAAGATTCTTAAAACGCCAAAAAGTATATGCCGACAATAAAACTGGCCGTCCCCAGCGATTCAATTCACCGTCATCATTTCTATGTATTATGAATTTACGTTTGTCTGAAAGCTCAATATTCTGGCTTGCAATGCACGGAGTATAATAATCAAGTCCGTCATGCTGTGGGAAAGAAAGAGCTGTTCTGGGGATGGGTGTAAAATCATAAGGAATGTAATATCCTTCAACAAATTTCCAAAGAATTTCACACGCAGCAATTCCATAAGGCACGGCATTCAAAAGAATATTGTTCAGTTTGAAGAAAGTATTGAATGAAAGAAAATTCTCGCAGGCTTCATTCACAAGTTTATTTTTAGTTTCGCTGAACGAGCCTGTCATTTGCAGAACTTTATCTTTGCGGTTCTTTACAAGACTTTCAACACGCGGGTCTGTTCGCATTTCTTCAAAAACCGATTCTCGTTCCTGAACTGAGTTTATCCAGTTCTGTGTATCAGAAACATACCCAGCAATAGACCTGAAGTTTGTAAGATTTAAAATTTTATCTGTTACAGATTTTGTTCTTGCCATACTGCCACCATCCTGTATGAGAATGGTAGCATATCGATTTATTTTTTTTGCTTTTCTGGAAGATAGTGTTTGCGGTAATAGCTTCTTACTGCTTCTTTGTTAAGATCACACAATGTGGAAATTTCTGAATAAGTAAAATCATTATTTAAAAGGCTATGAATAATGTGTAGAACTTGCGGTGAAAAATGTTCTCTCCCATTGTTGTATTTAGAAAATGTATCAATATTTGAATATGTTTTTTTATTAATCATATCTGTAAGAGCTGTAATAGAGACATTAAACATTCTGGCAAGCTTTGTTTTTGAATAGCCAATAGAAAAAAGTTCCCTTATAAACAAAACCTGTTCTTCAGAAAACACTGAGTTATAAACATCTGAACCTTGTGAAGAAAGTCCTGTTTTTAGTGCTTTTTCATTGTTTTCTGCGTAAGAAACCCATTCAAGATTTGAGACTCGATTATTCAGTTTGTTACCATCGATATGATTTACACAAGGTAAATTTTGAGGATTTGGAATAAAGTTTTCTGCAACAAGTCTGTGAACTAAAAAGATCTTTCCTTTTCCGTTATTAAAAAGGTGTACACGATAATAACCAGCATTTGAAAGTAATTGCGTCTTTTTCTTTCCTGTTTTCATATTAAAAATTTTGCCCATTGTATTAATCGTATAAAGACCTTCAAAACCATTAATTTCTTTTGTTTTTATAGTTCTCATTTCAATCTCCTTAGTAAAAACGGGGCATAATCGCCCCGCATATTTTAATCCGTCAGTTTTCCTTCATTTTTTAGTTTTGTGATTAAGTTGTCTAGTTCTTCCGCAAAAGCAGTTACCTGACAAAGTAAATTGTCTACTGCATAAATCGCCCCGATTGTTATATCGGGATTCTGGCAAGCATCGTTCTCAACTAAAGTAAGAACATCCGTGCAATGAATTACATTGCAGTTGATTTTGTCGATGAGCTGTACTGCTCTTGGTCTTGTGTCTGCCATAACAGACCTCCTTTGAGTTTTGGTAGTACGGATTTTTTAGAGACAAAAAAAGCCGCAAAAAGTCCTACCACTGCTCAAAGACAGCCGGGGCATCACTGCTTACCGGGGCTTTCTACGGCTATATTCACATAGTCGGATAACACCGCCTCTGATTTTACGGATTTTTTCGTAAAATCAAAAGGGCATAAAAATAGACACCTAGTTTTTACAGATGTGTCAGTCTGCTTTGAGTTTGTGGTATCTTTAATATACCACGAATCCCTATTTTTTGCAAGTCAAAACCAAGGAAATCTTGATTTCTTTTTCTTTTCTGCAACAGAAAAGCTCGGTGCCGGATCTGCCGCGCAAGTCTTCCATGCGCATACTGCAAGAAAAGCCGCTGCCGCCGCGTCGCCATGACGTTTGCCTTTCATGTCGCGGTCTGCAAGCTTCACCGCAGGAATGAGCGGAATGCCGTTTTTGAGGGTAACGATTCCGAAATCAGCCTTAATCACATCATCATCAGGAATCGTGAAATCCAAGTCCTCCATGAGTGACTTTGTGGCAGGAATAAACTCCGCATACCAGGCGTTTGTTTCCATTACACCAACAACAGCTCCCGGATGGCGGAGTTCCAGCGACTCCGCAAGCTGCATTCCGATTCCACGCTTGTCGTAGCACGCGCCGCCGAATGTTCTCCGTTCTTTCAGATAATCAGTAACAAGATTTGAGAACTGCTCCTGACAACCGAACGGACAGTTCTTCAGCTCCACAACAAGACGGCAGGAAAGTGAAGTTTTTGTCACTTCCTCGCTGAACCAGAAGAGCGAAAGGTCCCCGGAACGTCCTATATCGGCTCCGAAAAATATCTGTCCTTCAAGACATCCAAGAACAGACCGTATTTCCTGATTAAAGAATTTCTCAATCTCACGGTTTTTTCTTCCCTCGCTTTTGTGCAGAAAATCATCGGAACACTCAAGCCTGCGAATCGGAACCTCCGCCTCTTCCGAGCACAAGTCCAAAAGCCCGCGGTTAAAATAACGTCCGCTGGATGCCCTCGGAATCACGTCAAGCTCCTCATCGGGATTGTCACCGTAGATGCGGTACATCTTCTCCATGAATTCCCTGTCAGCCTCGGGAGTCCACTCGCGTCCCTGCTTGAGGCAGATTCTTTGGTACAAGCCCTGAGCCATCGCCTCGCGGAAAGTGATACGGTGAAGGCTCCATTCCTTCTCTTTTCCTGAGCGGATATTCTTGATCAGTATGTTGAACGGATTGTCGTCTCCGTTGTGCGTCGAGATCACGCGGATTCTGCCGCCCCACATGACAAGGGCCTTAGCCGCCTGCAGGACGCTCTCAAGGTCATCAAAGAACGCCGCCTCGTCAATCACTACGTTTCCCTGCTTGGAGCGGAGGGAGCGCGACACGCCCGGAAGACCCATGATCTCCGCGCCGCTTGAGAAAGTGATCCTGTATGTCGTGATTGACTTCTCCTCGTCGTCAAGAAGGGGCTCCTCGGTCTCCTCAATCTCGCTCACGGCATACCCGAGCTTTTTCGCCCATTCGCCCGCGTCCTCGATGTACTGGCGGCAGTTGTCCTTGTTGAAGCTCATGTAGTAGGTGTTTGACCATGCACGTGAAGGAGCGGCATCCAGAACAGCGTCAACTGAATCTGCCCATGAGATGCCGCACCGTCGGTTTTTCTCTATGATCTTAAGGTCGCTCCTGTCGTCAAGCCATTTCCTCTGGTACGGCAGGAATACTTCGTGATATTCATTCGGCTGGCTTTTCGTCATACGTCACCTTCAAGCCCAGGATCTTGGACTTGACGAACTCAACACGCTCGTCGCTCCATCCGGCTTTCTTGCCCTCGCTTTCAACGGTCTTTGCCGCCTCAAAAAGTCCCTTCTTGTAACCGCGTTCATACTCCAGCTTGACCCTCGCAATCTTGGTCTGTGCATCAGTATTTCTTACAACGGCCCTCAGCAGTTCCTCAGGTGAAATCGTCGAAAAGTTCTCGAACTTGTTGACTTCCTCAAGAAGCTTTGCCTGTACAAGCTGAACGCTCGCCTCCGCAATGTTAAGTCCGGGAGTCTTGTCAAGCTCGTTCACTATGGCGACGGCTTTCTTTGCAGAATCCTTGTAGGCTTTCATCTGGGCTGCCTGGTCTACAAGAGTACGTCCGACACCGCTTTTGGAGATGTCGTAACCTTCGGCCTTGAGAGTCTCTGTAATCTGTTTGTGGCTCATCTTGTCATTGAAGTACATCTTGCAGATGCGCTCGACAAGCCCCTGCATCTCAATCTTGTTTCTCTTAGGCATTTCTCGCACCCCTGTCTATCTTCGACTTGATGTCCTCAAGCGTGGACTTGATCCACCCCATGTCGCCCGAAAGCGTCCGCAGCTGTACGGCTGTCTCAAGCTGGATGGTGTTCACCTTGGTTCCCAGCGCGTTGATGTCCTTCGCGTTGTGGTCAACGTCCTTGCGCAGCTCCCGCATCTCCGCGTCAGCCTCTCCCTTGTCGCGCCCCATCCTGACGATGATTCCTACGACCCCGGCTATGGTTCCGACACCGCTTGCGATTGACACGACCAAAGTAAACACTTCCATAATTCCACCTCACTTACACATAATCCAGATTACCGCGCCCTCAGCCACCGCCGCCACTCCCAGCACCGCAGCCGTCGCGGTCCAGAACGCCGTTCTTTTTTTCTGCCTCGTCAAGGACAGACTCAATTCGCTGTAGAGCCGCCTCAATTCTTGCAGCTGTGTCCGAAGACTCTCTGCTTCCCTGCTCAATTCTAGCACCGATGTCTCCGAGCTCTCCAACGTCTGTAATGCCGCCTGCAATCTGTTCTCCAGCGCCGTGCATTTCTCCCGCAGCAGCTTGGAGTCCTTCAGAGATGCCTCCTGCGACATCCTCAGCGACAGCACTTCCAGCCTCATACCCTCCAGCTCCTCCCGGATTGATTTCACTTCTGGAGATGAGAGATACAAGCCATCCTGCGAGAAAACAGGCGGTACACAAAGTGACAAAAAAAGCGGCAGAAAGAGCAATACTTTTCTTTTTCGCATCAGCCATTCTCCCCTCCGTCAGTTTTGACCAAGGCATCTACATCAGATTGACTTATTCCCAGTTTCTTATCCAGCCAGATAGAACGGTACACCGGAGAACATGCAACAACGAAAAACACGCCGCTTATGATTATCTCCTTTGCGTCAAGTCCGAGAGATTTGCCAGAAAAAAGAACAGGTACGAATCCCTTCACAAGGAACAGCACCGCCACCCACACGATTGCAAGGACGATTGCCCAAAGGCTCACAGTCTTAGCTTTCATAAATTACCCCCTGAATTTCATTATTATATGCCCGATTTTGGTGTCCTGACCCGCAGGACGGATGATTTTCTTGAAGTCCGCGAGCGGCATCTCGATGTCATTGCCCCGAACGTTCTCATAGCAGGTGCGGTAGTCGCCCCACGGATCGTCAATCAGGAGGGAGACCACATTGCCTTCCTCATCTGTCTTGTAGCCCACGACCGCGACCACATGACCGCAAACCTTCCTGTTCCTGAACGTGAAAAGCCCGCTTGTCACACACGCACCCCCGGAGTCAATCGCCCTCGTGAAGTGGGAGAGCTGCCGTCTCTCGCTGAACTCCACGGCATCGGCCTCATCCCCGAGAAGCCCCTTCTGCCTGAGAAAAAGATTCGTGCCGTAAGCCAGGACCGGATGCCACTCGTTCGGAGGATACCGCCTGGACGGATCCACCTTGAGCCACACATCCCTGACGGACCTGTCATTGCAGAGAAAGAACATGAGAGCGTCCTCCGGCTGTGAGTGCACCGAGTCCGAGAGCCTGTCCACCGGCCATCCAGCCGCCGAGAGAGCCATAATCATAGCCGTTACGTTGCACGCGCTTCCCGGCTTGATCTCATTGTTTCTCTGGGTGTAGTAGGGTTTGTTTTGAGAATTGTTGATCTGCATCCTGCCATCCTCCTTTTAGGATTAGGATAGCAGATAAAAAAAATCCCCAGCCTACGCTGGGGGGGGGGCAACCTATTGAGCTATCAAAAGCTCCTTTGATAAACGAGGAAGAAATTGAAGAAATCGTTCAAAAACAAATTCTTGTTCCAAAGCCTTTGTTTCTGAAATTTCTTTCAAAAGATCTCTTAGAAATGACGCAAGAAGTTTGGCATCTTTTGATACAATAAGGGTCTTAAATGTTTCAAATCGCTCTGCATCGATGATTTCACGTAACAATTTATATGAAAACAAGAAATTCAGATATAAATCAGCATAATCATCTGGGAAAGCCTCAAAACCTGTTCTAAAGTG
>JAEEGF012059699.1_pt1 | contig 28527 bp, 27 predicted proteins | sample 9134171 | NCBI WGS metagenome assembly JAEEGF01 (sample SAMN16246542, study PRJNA631951) | gut metagenome | biome: gut microbiome; feature: rumen; material: AP-attached | host: Bos | place: Iran: Karaj | collected 2018-10 | reverse complement strand
CGATCTCACCGCTGTCCACAACCGCCTCAAGGAACTCCTTGCAGCAGAAGGCCTTGAACTCGCCGCCATCTACTACTGCCCCCACGCCCCCGACGCAAACTGCAACTGCCGAAAGCCGAAAACAGGCATGCTGGAAGCCGCCTGCAAAGATTTCGACATCGATCTAAAAAATACCGCCATGTTTGGTGACGGCAAAGTTGACATCCAACTCGCCAAAAACTTCGGCATCACCGCCATCCAAGTCACCAGTGGGAAAAAAGCGCCGCTGCCCGACGCGGATTTCGTCGCCGAAACCCTTGATGAAGCCGCAACATGGTTCCTAAAACAGCATCATCACCCCTAGTCCCTTTCGTCCCTTGGGTTTTAACATGATTGCATTTGCTTTAAGCTTTTAGCTTTAAGCTTTTAGCTCATAATTATGCATTATGAATTATGAATTGAAACATATTCTCATCATTTCGAACTGCCGCTTCGGCGACAGTCTCGTCATGATGCCCGCCCTGCAGCTGCTGAAAGCTTCTTTTCCACAAGCCTCCATCTGCCTGCTCAGCGAACGGGAGCCGCACGGCGCTGTCTCCGCCGACCAAATTCTCGGCGGACGCGATTTAGTCGATGAATTCGAGGCACTTCCGATGACAGGCGGCAAACTGTCGCGATTGTTTTCACGACTGCAACTCATCTTCAAACTCCGCAAACGCGCCTTCGATCTTGGCATCGTTCTCATGCCGCCCTATCCGCCGTTGACCATGGCGCTTGTCGATCGTTTCAAACTGTATCTAAAGCTCTTCGGTGTCAAACGGATCATCGCCCCGACGGAAATTTTCAATTTCAACGAAAAACACCTCAACGTCGTGGATGCGACGCTCCAAGTCCTTTCACCTCTAGATCTTCCGCTTCCGCCACCAAATCATGCGACATATGCGTTGCCGCCATTGCAAAACGACAAAACAGCGGAACAGGAAGCCGAAAGCCTCATGGCATCTGTACCAAAAGGTGCTTTCCGCCTAGCCGTCGCTCTCGGCACGAACATGCCCGCCAAACAATGGCCGTTGGAGAATTTCGCAATCGTTCTCAAACGACTCTGCGAAGAGACATCCGTCTGGCCAATCTTCTTCGGCGGTTCATCCGATGAAAAATACGCCTCAAAACTCATGACCGACAGCATTCGCGGCACGCTTGTTACAGGCAAACCATTGTCCGTCGCTGCCGCCGTCATGTCGCGTTGCGACGGCTATTTCGGCCACGACACAGGCGTCATGCATCTTGCGGCATCGCTCGGCAAGCCATGTGTCGCCCTCTTTTCCTCCCGCGATCCCGCCGGCATGTGGGATCCGTATGGCAAAGGCCATACGATTCTGCGCATCAACGACTTGCCCTGCGCCAACTGCGGCGCTGTCGTCTGCCCGAAACCCGACCATCCCTGCATGAAACAGTCTCCAGAAGACGTCTTCACTGCCCTAAAAACTCTTGTTCAGTCAATGGTGGTGCGCCAATGACTTTACCTCGACTGGGACAAATGCGACGGTCGTTCCAGTCCCATTAGTCACAGATGTCCCAGTTGTCCCATTGAAAAGTGTGCTTCTGAAAATTATGCCTGAAAAACTAAAAATAATCCAAATCAACACAGCTGACAAGGGCGGCGGCGCCGAAGGCTCCGCCTGGAACCTCTTCACCCGATTCCGCAGCCTTGGACACGACTCCAAGCTCGTTGTCGGCCGAAAGTATTCCAAAGACGCGGATGTCATCGAAATCCCCCGCAAGGCCTATTGGCCAGCCCTTCCGTTCCAATGGCTTGCGGATGGCGCACGCTCCCGCGAAGGTGCCTTGCCCGGCATGCGGCGACTCGCCCGCTGTTTCGATCGACTCGCCAATCCGTCCCGTCTCGCCGACTGGTGGAACGGTCATGACGAATGGACGTTCCCCGGCTGTGCGCAACTTCCACAACTCATTGGCCCCAAAGTAGATATCATCCATTGCCACAATCTCCACGGATGGTATTTCGATCTACGTGTCCTCCCATCACTCGCTAAAATCGCGCCAATCGTCCTCAACCTTCGCGACACATGGGCCCTTACCGGCCATTGCGCGTATTTCATCGACTGCGACCGCTGGAAGACCGGTTGCGGAAACTGCCCACGCTTGAATGTCTATCCCGCTGTGCGAAAGGATAATACGGCTCTGAATTGGCAACGGAAGGCCGAAATTTTCAAAGCATCAAAAATCCATGTCACAGCTCCGTCAAAATGGTTACTCGACCGCGCAAAAGAATCCATGTTGAACGCTGTCGAATACAAACTCATTCCGAACGGCATCGACACAACCGTCTTCACGCCAGGCGATTCCGTCGCCGCGCGACAAGAGTTCGGCCTCCCGTTGGACGCAAAAATCGTCATGTTTGCAGCCGCCGCCAAATCCAGTTATTTCAAAGATCCGGAAACGCTTTGGACCGGCGTGAAACGACTCGCCGCCCTCGATCCAAATCTCTTCTTCCTATGTGTCGGCATGGAGCTGACTTCTGAAGCCAACGGCGTTCGAGCGATGGGCATCCCCTATGTCAGCGACGCGAGAAAAATGGCGCAACTGTACCGCAGTGCGAATGTCTTTTTGCACACGGCGAAAGCGGAAGCCTTCGGCAAAACCGTCACGGAAGCCATGGCCTGCGGCACGCCCGTCGTCGCCTCCGCAACTGGCGGCCTTGTCGAGCAGATCATCGACGGCAAGACAGGCTTTCTCTTCCCGTCTGGCGATTCCGAAGCCCTTGCGCAATCTGCCCTTAAGATCTTAAATCTTCCATCGGAATCATATGCAGCGATGAAATCCGCCGCTGCCGCTCAAGGCGCATATTTCAGCCTCGACCGCCAATCCGCCGCCTTCCTTGATTGGTATACCGCGCTCCGCGCGGAGCCTAAAGCCTAAAGCTAAAAGCTAAAAGCAAAATGCAATTCATAATTTACCGCTTCGCGGAGCTAAAAGCCTAAAGCTGAAAGCTTAAAGCAAATGCCAAAACGGCCCTGAAGGGGCCAAATTCGAGTAACCCCGGGTGAAGCCCGGGGGATAAAGCTCCTCTCTCATAACGGCCCAGAATGGGCCGAATTAACCAGCTTCACAAAGCCTAAGGCCTAAAGCAAATTCAATTCATAATTCACAATTCATAATTCATAATTATTGGGAATCAGCCACTTAGAACCGCGTTAGCGGTAATTGGAATTTAGCCGTGGGTGAGCGAAGCGGAACCCACGGTAACGTAAAATACCAAACAGAACCACGTTAGTGGTGGCAGGATCTTAGCGCTTCGCGCGCTTATTGCTTATGGCCAATGGCCTATGGATTTTGGATAACCTCACAAGGGCAAAAAAATCCCGTTGATGAAAAATTGAATTCATCAACGGGATTCGTTTCGTATGTTTTGTGTATTATGTATTTTGCTTTTAGCTTTTAGCTTTCGGCTTTCAGCTAAGCGAAGCGTTTTCGTGTGTTTTGTGTATTTTGTGGTTTCTAAAAAATTCGTGTCAATTCGTGTTAATTCGTGGTTCTCTTTGCATTCGCTTTCAGCTTTCGGCGATAGCGCAAAATAAGCAACCAGTTCCTTTTTTTCGTTAAAAACAAGATGTGTGACCGAAATCTTTTGCAATGAAAAATCAATGGCTTTGTTCCTAAGAAAAGACTCGACTTCAATATTCAAAGGACAGGAAAAAGTGTGAAGAAACGCTTCCACTTCTTCCCGGCCAAACCGTGCAAGCATGTCCAGAAGATTGACAACTACCAGTTGCATGTCACTTCTTGCCTCGCTTCGTATTATTCCCCGCAAAAAACTGGCTAATTTCCTCCTGTGTACTCAAAACCTTCAATGGCGGTGCTGTTGCAGGCGTGGCAGCCGTTTTCTCCGATGCTTCTAGCGCCTTGACGAATGCGCGTGCCGTCTTTTTATCTCTTATCGTAAAATCCGCAAATATACTTGAAGTAGCCATATTTTCCTCCCGTTGAACTCTGAACCACTGTTTTCTTACAATCTTGTCATTTCTTTACATGCTTTTGCCGTGCTCTGTCGCCAGCCATTTGCGTCAACACGCACATGACTCAAACTTGGGCGGTACAGTATTTTCCTTGTCATCCACCTAACATACATCGTCATTTTTGCTTTGCAAACCGACAAAAGCCTTCAAAAGCAAAAAAAATCCCGTTGATGAAAAATGTGAATTCACCAACGGGACTCTTTTTCAGCCAAAAGCCTAAAGCCAAAAGCTTAAAGCAAATGCAATTCATAATTCATAATTTACCGCTTTACGGAGCCAAAAGCCTAAAGCCAAAAGCTTAAAGCAAATGCAATTCATAATTCATAATTCATAATTCATAATTATTGCAAGGAAGCCACTTATAACCGCATAGCGATGAATGTACCTCAGCCGCGGGTGAGCGAAGCGGAACCCACGGTAACGTAACATATCATACAGAACCACGTTAGTGGTGGCAGGATCTTAGCGCTTCGCGCGCTTATTGCTTATGGCCAATGGTCTATGGGTCCCCCTAACGGGTAAAAAAAATCCCGCTGATGAAAAATGTAAATTCATCAACGGGATCTTTATTGAGCCAAAAGCCAAAAGCTGAAAGCTTAAAGCAAATTCATAAATCCATAAGCCATAGGCTATAAGCCATCAGTACGCGAAGCGTTTTTGTGTCTTTTCGTGTGTTTTGTGGTTTCTCAATTTAATTATGAATTATGAATTGTTTAGAACCGCCAATAGAGATAACCGGCCTTTTCGAACTTCGTGCGGTCCAGCAGGCCCTTGATGTCCAGCAGAACCTTCTTGCCGTCACCGAACAGGGCGCCCATGCTCCTCGTCGTGAACGACTCGAAGGCCGTGTGCGCCACCGCCAGGATGACGGCGTCCATCTTCTTGATCGTCGCGATGTCCACGAAATCAATGCCGTAGAGGCGCTTCGCCTCCGCCGCGTCCGCCGTCGGGTCCGCGATGACGGGCTCAATGCCGTATTCGCGCAGCTCCTTCACGATGTCGTAAACCTTGCTGTTTCGCGTGTCCGGGCAGTTCTCCTTGAAGGTGAAGCCGAGGATCGCGACCTTTGCGTTCTTCACAAATTTTTCAGCCTTTATCAGACTCTTGACACAATTCTCCGCGACATACTTACCCATGTCGTCGTTGATGCGGCGGCCCGCCAGGATGATCTGGCTGTGGTAGCCCAGCATCTCCGCCTTGTACGTCAGATAGTACGGGTCCACGCCGATGCAGTGGCCGCCGACCAAGCCCGGCCGGAAGTTCAGGAAGTTCCACTTCGTGCCCGCCGCCTCCAGCACGGATTTCGTGTCGATCCCCATGCGGTTGAAGATGATGGACAGTTCGTTCATGAAGGCAATGTTGATGTCCCGCTGCGAGTTCTCGATGACCTTCGCGGCCTCCGCCACTTTGATGCACGGCGCGCGATGCACGCCCGCTTCAACCACCAGTTCATATACTTTCGCCACCTGGTCCAGCGTCTCCGCGTCCATGCCCGACACAATCTTCTTGATGTTCTCCAGACGGTGCAGCTTGTCGCCGGGGTTGATCCGCTCGGGGGAGTAGCCGATCTTGAAGTCGACGCCGCACTTCAGGCCGGATTCTTTCTCCAATATCGGTACGCAGACGTCCTCCGTCACGCCCGGATAAACGGTCGATTCGAACACGACGACGCTGCCTTTTTTCAGATTGCGTCCGAGAATCCGCGACGCGCCCTCCACGGGCGTCAGATCGGGCGTATGGTCGTCGTACACGGGAGTTGGCACGGCGACGATGTGGAACAGCGCCTCCTTCAGCTTCGTCTCATCCGCCGTGAACTCCACCTTTGTGTTTTTTATGACGTCGTTGCCGACCTCGTTCGTCGGGTCGACTCCGGACTTGTACAGGTCAATCTTCGCCTTGTTCAGATCGAAGCCGACGACCTTGATCTTCTTCGCGAACGCCACGGCGATCGGCATGCCGACATAGCCCAATCCGACCAACGAAAGCTTCGTCTTCTTTTCAACTAAATCTTTGTAGAGGTTCATGTTTCATCCTTTATGAATTATACTCTATTCCAGTATATGTTTGCTTGATCTTCTCATAGCTCTCCAGCGTGCCGATGTCATATCGTTGCCCAGGCATCCGCATGGCATAGACACGGACTTTTTTGTAGAGCCAGGCGATGAAACTGCCGGGAGCGTCCGTCCCGCAACCCGCCTCAATGCCCTTTGCCACCAACGGAACATCTTTCTTCACAATGAAATAGAAGGGAGGACAGCACCATGTGCTTTTCGGTTCTTCAGGTTTCTCCTGCATGTGGATGACAAGACCATCATTTTCGACCACTAACACGCCGCTCTTCTGTAACCGCTTCATATCTGGCTCAAAGTACCGCATGATACAAGAGGTCTTCTTCTCCTGCGCATATTGAATGAATTTCACCAAACTGAAATCCAACACATTGTCGCCTGCGATAATCAACAAATCATCATCCAACTTTAGTTCATCAATGGCGAACTGGATATCCTTTACCGCTCCGAGACGAGTCTCGTTCGTCGATGTCCCATCATCCAATACGCTGATGTTCTGCGTCTTTCCTTCCGCCCATGTCTCAAAATGACGGACAAATTTATGGTTAGAAACGACAATGTATTGATCCACAAATCTACTCGAATCAATGTCATCAACCAGCCAGTCAAGAATGGTCTTTCCCTTAACTTCAAGTAAAGGCTTGGGAAAGTTTTCAGTCAATGGATAAAGGCGAGTTGCATATCCCGCCGCCAAAATCAAGCATTTCATAATTTATGACCCAATATTAGCTTAATGCGGAGTTCTCAAAAATTTTCAAATACATGAATTAATAGCCACATAGTGGCGGTTGGATCCCAGTCGTGGGTGAAGTGCAACGCAACCCACGGTAGGAAGAAAATATATATAGAACCACGCCAGTGGTGGTAGGATTCCACTTTTGGGGTCAACCCACGAATGCAAGGAGAAGGTATTTCAAGTTAGTGTATTATCTGTGTTTTGTGGTTATTATCCAAAATCACACCGTTTTCACTATGACAGAAATGCACCGAGAACTTTCCCGCCAATTGTGGGAAAGCCATCAGATACTCCCGCGTGACTTTCTCTTTGATGCTCTCCTCATACGCAGGATCGATCAATGCCATGCAGCATCCTTTGAAACCCGCTCCAGAGAAACGTCCACCATAGATACCCTCTGTTTCCGTCATGATTTCATAGAGCTTCTTCAATTCTGGTGAACCAGTCTCCCAATTCTCAATGGATGACCGACCACTCTCAAACGACAATCGACCATACTCATCCAAATCTCCTCGTCTCCATGCCTCCGCTCCACATTCCACCCGTTCCTGTTCGGAATACCAATGTTCCGCACGCTTCCGCCAATTGTCAGGCAGTCTATTTTTGTATTGCTCAAAAACATCTCGGGGCACTTCCCTGAGATGTGTCTCATTGAATTTGCCGTACTCTATCCCTGCATAGGCCTTCAAAGCATAAGCAGCTGAACGAACTTCATCCACCCGCATGTTGAATTTTGATCCCGCTAATGTTCTCTCAATACCAGAAAAGAAAATGGCTATGCTGTACGGTTTCATCTGTGGATTTGTCGGAATCAGTTCGTAGCTATCATCTTTAGTGTCCAGATAGAGCAAATGATTCCGTCGTGACAGCACTTCGCAACTCTGGTCCAATTTACCACAGGATACTCCTACATATTGATTCTCCGCCCATAGCGCCGTCAATATCATCTCCTGCGGTGTCAATGTAATATCATTCACTTTGCACAATGCAGACAAGAACGAGATGATGACTGCCGCGGATGATGACAATCCGCCAATCGGCAGGCTTCCTTCAATCACACCAGCCAGCCCGTATTTCAGACGATATTTCTGTGAAAGTGCAATGGTTGCTCCGCGCAGGTAATCTGCCCAGTCATTCTGTTTCACTTCCGGCGTTTCATGAACATGGAACTGAGCACGTTTTTCAAACTGTAATGATGATAATTCGATGACACCGTTATGCTTTGTTCGATATGCGATATGGATTCCCTTGTCGATAGCCAGTCCCGTGATCTTCCCAAGCTGATGATCGACATGAGCTCCAATGGGACAAATCCGATATGGGCAAAAGGCTATATCTTCTGGTTCGGAATGGTAGATTTCTACAAACTTCTCTATGCAATTCATGTTGCTCACAAGTAGATATTATAAAAACAGAGGCACTATGTAAAAGTATTCGTCAATGGATACAGGGGGTGCATACTCCGCAACCCAAACAAGACATATCATTTTATCTAACAATACTGTCATTAGTGCACTTGTTTTCCTTTTTTCATTGTGAATGGTGGTGGTATGATACAGTTTTCATTTTAAGAAAATCGACCAGCATATTATACTTTTATCCTCCTTCAAATATCTTCCCTGATCTCTTCATGATACAAAAGCTAAGAAAATTATACGTAATTGTTATTTCACCGAAGTCTCTTAAAATTTGAACGTGTCCTTTATACCCAGCCATTTCTGATCTTTTTCACTGAGGATCAGTGGATGACCATCATCCATTTTATAGCCGTTTGCATCTGTCCCCCCAGGATTAGTACAGTGAACCTCCGGCCACACAATACCAATTTCCGGATCGTTCCAAGCCAAGCCCCCCTCATCATTGGCGTGATAGAAGTCATCACATTTATAACAGAACTCAGCTATATCAGACAGAACTAGGAAGCCGTGTGCGAATCCACGAGGAATCAAATACTGTCTTCTATTATCCTCTGTGAGAATCTCACCATGGTACTTTCCATACGTTGGAGAATCAGCACGCAAATCTACAGCGACATCATAAACCGATCCCTTAATCACTCGCACCAGCTTTGTTTGCGGAAACTTCTTCTGGAAATGAAGACCACGAAGAACTCCTTTTGTGGACATTGACTGGTTGTCTTGAACGAAACTGAAATACAGTCCAGCTGCATACATATCCTTTTGACTATAAGTCTCCATGAAATATCCGCGCTGATCACTGTGAACCATTGATTCTATCAAACATAACCCTTCGATGTTACCTAGATTGTATATAACCTTTATCTGTCCCATGTCACAGCTTCTGCCTCCTTCAAATATCTACTTACAGCATCCTTCCAGTCAGGGAGTGGTTTGAAGCCGAACTCTACCAGCTTGGACTTATCAAGACGTGAATTCTTTGGCCTTTCAGCCTTACTCAAGCCATACTCTGCTGTTGTGACGCGAATAATCTTCACATCCATACCAGCGGTTTTGTAAGCTTCTTCAGCCAGATCAGCCCAGGAAATGTACCCTCCTTCATTTGTTGCATGATAATAGCCATACTTTACTGTTTCAATCATATCAACGAGCAGACGTGCAAGATCCAGCGTGTACGTCGGCGTACCGATTTGATCATTGACCACACGGACGGTATCGTGCGTCTTTCCGACATTAATCATCGTCTTGATGAAGTTTTTCCCATTAAGGCCAAATACCCATGCGATGCGAACGATGAAATACTTAGATAAAATCGAGGAAACTTCCATCTCACCTTCCAACTTGGTCAATCCGTAATAATTCATCGGAGCATAGTTCTTATCATCAGGTTGCCAAGGTCTATCGCCTTTCCCATCAAACACATAGTCTGTGGAGAGATAGAGCATTTTTGCACCTATAGCTTTTGCCGTCTCTGCTATGTATTTCGTCCCCAGATGGTTGATTGCTTCCACTTTCGCTTTGTTCTCTTCATCTTCTGCAGCATCAACAGCAGTCCAAGCGGCACAATGAATAATAGCATCTGGCTTAATGTTTTCAATAGTCTTCTTGACTACATTCTCGTCAGTTATATCAAGTTGGACATAAGGTGCTGTAACGACGGCGTTATCATTCTTGATTCTGGAATCAGTCGAAGCAATATCGCTTCCTACAACTTCATGTCCTCTGGCAAACGCATCATTGACCACATCGTACCCGAGTTGTCCTCCGACGCCTGTTACGAATATCTTCATATCTTGATTACCACTCTCTATAGCGGTATGACTACACTTCAGTAATTCCAACATCATGGCCGAGTTGTCCAGTCACACCTGTAACAAATATCTTCAAGTATCCTTTTGTCTTGGATCGACTCCTTTATACACTGTATAGAATTTTTCTATCAGATTTCCTTCTTGTTTCCATACATATCAGCATAATACTGCTGATAGGTACCGGAAGTAACGTGCTTAACCCACTCTGGGTTATCTAAATACCAGTCTATGGTTTTCACGATACCGACCTCGAAAGAAGTCTCCGGATACCAACCTAGATCAGCTTTTATCTTGCTTGGGTCGATTCCATAACGCCGATCATGGCCGAGCCGGTCTTCCACATGCTTTATCAACCCGTCATTGATCTCCGAATCGTTAAGGCGTTCACGTAGTTGCGAAATGATGGTCCTCACAATGTATATGTTAGGCTTTTCATTGTGCCCGCCAATGTTGTAGCATTCACCGATTTTTCCGCCTGTGGCTACCATGTCGATTGCTTTACAATGGTCTTCCACATAGAGCCAATCCCTAATCTGCATGCCGTCGCCATAGACAGGAAGCTGCTTGTGTTGTATAGTGTTGTAAATCATCAGAGGAATCAGTTTCTCAACAAACTGGAATTTGCCATAGTTGTTGCTGCAACGAGTGATATTAATCGGCATCCCATAGGTATCATGGAAAGCTTTCACATAGTGGTCAGCGGAAGCTTTGGAAGCAGAGTATGGAGAATGCGGGTTGACAGGCGTTTCTTCTGTGAAGTATCCGTCAGATCCAAGAGTACCGTAAACTTCATCGGTAGATACTTGCAGGTACTTCTTTCCTAACTTCCATGTCTTCTGGCCTGCATTATACCAAGCCTCTTTACAACACTGCAGAAGATTCACAGTACCTCTTACATTCGTATCCACAAAAATCATTGGATTGGCAATGGAACGATCCACGTGAGACTCAGCTGCGAAGTTAATCACATAATCTGGGTCGTAATTAGCGAAAAGCTTAGTGACGAGTTCTTTATCCCCTATATCACCATGAATAAAAGTATGCCGCTCGTCATCCTCAACACCTTTTAAGTTCTCTATGTTTCCAGCATAGGTTAAGGCGTCAAGATTGATAATCTTGATATCGGTGAACTTTTGGAGCATATACAAGACCATGTTAGCACCTATGAACCCCGCACCACCGGTCAATAGATAAGTCTTCATTAGTACATCACCCTCCCTTCAGCTACTGATTTGAGATGCACACCATAGGTAGATTTTCCATAGCGTTCTGCAGAAGTTAGTAGTATAGCTTTATCAATCCAATCGTTTATAAACGCGATTTCTTCTGGTGCAGAAATAGTGATTCCTTGTCGTTTCGAGATCATTTGTACAAAGTCGGCTGCTTCGACAAGACTATCCATCGTTCCTGTGTCTAACCAAGCAAAACCGCGCCCCAGAAGTTGGACATCCAACTTTTCATCTTTTAAATACATCTCATTAAGAGTGGTTATTTCTAACTCACCACGAGCAGAAGGTTTGACTTGACTGGCGCGAGAAGATACTCCTGCGGGATAGAAATAGAGACCGGTTACTGCATAATTAGACTTTGGGTGAGCAGGCTTCTCCTCAATACTGGTCGCTTTGCCATCCTTATCAAATGCTACTACACCGAATCTCTCTGGATCGTTCACATAGTAACCGAAAACTGTGGCTCTTTTGTTTTTTTCTGCATCCTCTACTGCCACTCGCAAGAGCTTTCTTAATCCATTCCCATAGAAGATATTATCGCCGAGAATCATAGCACAAGCATCTTTGCCTATGAACTCTTCACCTAGAATGAAAGCTTGTGCAAGGCCATCAGGGGAAGGCTGTTCTTTGTAACTAAAACTTACTCCAAACTGTCCCCCATCTCCCAACAACATTTCAAATCGTGGCAGGTCTGTTGGTGTGGAAATTATGAGAATCTCTTTTATACCAGCTAACATGAGAGTACTCAGTGGATAGTAAATCATCGGCTTGTCGTAGACAGGAAGAAGTTGCTTGCTCGTCACCATAGTGAGTGGATAGAGGCGTGTTCCTGCTCCTCCAGCAAGTATTATACCTTTCATATGCTTTTCCCCTTTTTAATTCTTAGTTCAAGATGATATCGCAAATGTGATCTACATCCTCTATAGACAAATCAGCGTATAAAGGGAGTGTCAGAACTCTCAGGGCAATATGTTGTGCAACAGGAGTCTTTTCTATCCCTGCTGTAGGATAATTTCTGTAGCATTCAAAGCTGTTAGTCAAAGGGAAGAAATATTTTCTGGCCGATATATTTTGTCTTTTTAGTTTTACAAAAATTTCATTTCGTGTATATTTATAGCCATCAAACACAACTGGGAAGTATGCATAGTTGGTTTGAACTCCTTGCTGAACTGAACACAATTTAATTCCTTCAATATCACATAATCTTTTTCGGTAATGCTCTACGACCTTTCCTCTTTTCGCAATCTCCTCCTCAATATGTCTCATATTGCAAATACCCATAGCAGCTTGAAATTCGTTCATCTTCGCATTGCCTCCAATATATGCGACTTCCTCTTCGCTATGAATTCCAAAGTTTTTTTGATCATTCAGAAGCTGAACCAATGCATCATTTTTATAACAAACTGCTCCACCTTCTATGGTGTTAAACACTTTTGTAGCATGAAAGCTGAACATAGATACATCACCAAAACACGCTGATGAAACACCTTTGAACTTTACAGCGAAAGCATGTGCAGCATCATAAATAACCTTTAATCCATATTTTTTTACTATTCGATCAATTTCTTCTACATTACAGAAATTACCATACACATGAATTGGTACAATGGCAACAGTACGGTCAGTAATTAGAGCTTCAATCTTAGTTGTGTCAATCGTATAATCACCTTCATTTATATCACAAAATACAGGAATTAATTTGTTTCTAACGATTGCATGTGTGGTAGATGCAAATGTAAATGGTGTCGTAATAACTTCTCCTCCCTCTGGAAGGTTGAATGCTGCTATAGCGTTCTCTAACGCAAGATGTCCATTTGCATATAGAGTCACGTGAGAAACACCAAGATATTCCTCTAGTTCTGCTTGCAGTTGCTTATGCTTTGGTCCCATATTTGTCAGCCAATGACTATCCCATATCGGCTTGATTTCTTCCAAGTACTCCTCTATCGTGGGCATAGAAGACCGAGTAACTAGAATCTGTTTATCCATATTTATAATACTTCAATTAGATATTGCATTCTGTTTTAGCAAGCATCAGATTAGTTCCTGCCTCTAATTGGTGAAAGTTTTTCCTCCATGACCCTTTTCATATCTTCACATGCTTTCCACCAATCCCAACAAGGTCTCCCCCCCAATTCTATTTTTGCCTTTTCATCAGCATATAGATGCATTGGCGTACTATGCTTCTCCGGACAGTATACTTTTTTTGGTGAATTATCTTTTTAGCGAATACACCTATTATACCCTGTACCTGCTAATATTTTGTATAATTACCATATTATTACCTCTAACTCACTATAAATTCTATTAAAAATAGTAATATCATAAGCATGAATCCCTTTTAAAACATCAATTCAATAAAGTGATATATCTTTTTTTATTTGTTCTAATTCCAAGACATTCTCCATTTTCAAGTTATGTGTGAATATATCTTTGTATTTACGTAACAAATTAAGCGGGAAATTCCACCATTGGATATCTTCAAGTTTATCTATAATTTCTTGTGTAAATCTGTAACTAATAACCTTAGCTGGTGATCCAACAGCAATCGCATATGGAGGTATGTCTTTTGTAACGACAGAATTAGCACCAACCACGGCCCCATTACCAATGGAAACATTACGAAGGATATGACAACCAGCAGCAAGCCAGACATCATTTCCAATATGGCAACCTTCATTTTTAAATGAAGAATATGCCTCAGTGACTTTTTCTTGAAACACTCGTTGTACAGGGGTTACTGCCAACCGATGAATATCATGATTAGCCCCCCCTACACTGACATTCCATGAAATGGCACAGTATTTTCCAATAGTAGCATATTTCATGACGGTAAATTCACTTGTATAGGTGCCATCCCCTATGCGAGAGTTGTCAATAGTATTTCGTCTTCCAATTTCAACATGTTCCCCCAAAAAAGATTTCCGAATAATGGTTTGATCCCCAATAGAGGAACCCAATCCAATTTCTGCCTCTATGACACTTGTTTCGTTCCAGAAAGTCACTCCATTCAGAACAGACTTTCCACTGTGAAATCTCCCGTTGAACACAGCCATACCCCTACCTCTTATTTCAAACGTTTCATGTAGACGTCTTCCTTAATTTTCATAAGACGGTACAACGTGTCTATCCTTGGAGTCAGCACCCCCATTTCCGATGCAAGACGGCTTATGTATCCAGCAATGTACTCGTTCTCTGTGCGTCTGGCGTTCAAAACGTCTTCTAACATGGATGTATGCTTCGATACATTAAATGACAAGTAATAATTTATGACATCATGAATATCATCCTCTCCAAGCATGACCCCCTTACGTGCTGCCACAGAAATAAATTCCCGCATGACTTCAACACACAATTCCTGTGTCACAGGAGAATTTTTTAATTGCGCATAGTCGATTCCAGTCAAGGCTGTTATTGCATTTCCGGCAACATTTAGCATGAATTTCTTCCATACTTCATGTGTCACATCATCATCGTACACGCAATCAACGCCAGCATCCGTCATCAGACGGCAGACGTCCCGTGCCACTGGACACCATTCAGGATTACTGGATCCGACATGGAAACTGCCGGCACGTTGATATACGAATCCATTCTCGCACAATGCTGTATTCGGACCTTTGGCAAAACCGGCAAGAACAATGTTCCGAGGAAAATTCCGTGAAAAGAAATCAAAACTGTAAACGCCATTCTGAAGAGGGAAGATGACTGTTTCATTATCAAGAACTTCCTTAAGAAAATCCATGGTCCCATCCACATGATAATTCTTGACACAAATGAACAAATATTTGATATGACTTTGCTTATCTTCCTTTCCAGCTATAATTTTCGGATTAAATTTCTCACCATTTATATAGATCGGCTTATCAATAAGTGTATGGAGAAAATCCCTGGTGGAAAGCAAGGCAAAATTATCAGAATATTGTTTGTACAGAAGATTGGCCAACGGGGCGCCGACGACTCCCAGCCCCATCAGAGCGATGCTATTTTTTTCCATCAATTGGCTCCGTTATTATCTATATAAGATTGACATCAAATCTCCTAAGAAGCATCGACTCCCCCTTTTCATCCAATACGTCAAATTTATCATACACGCTCTGTATCCTATCCCTCAATTCTTTCCGGCTTCTCCCCATCAGGAAGAAACGGCATGCAATTTGCCTTAATGTTCCATAGCCAGTGACGACATCGCCATCACGATAGTTCGGATTTACAGAAATCAAATCTGGCATTTCTGCAATTTCAGTCAAACCAACTATACGGGAAATCTTTCCTTCACGCACCAATGGTGAAAGCTTGCATCCAAACTTGCCATGGAATCTCGGGTCAGCCAATTCAGCTATCCTTCTGGTTGATTCTTGCCCCGTAAGAGCAAGATTAATCAACAACTCTCTTCCATCTATTCCAGTGGCTGCATTAACAAGAAAATGCTCCTGCGCACCATTGAGTCTGTATCCGGGCTCATAAAACCTCACACCACCATTTTCATCAATGAAAGATTGAATGAATAGGACTCCGTTCTTCATGCCTATACCTTCAAGCATCCTCTTTACCATGCCATTCACTTCGGACAGGTATTTATCCAAATGACGTGATGGATAGACATATGCCGTGGGCAGTTGTGCCACGCCGGCCTGTTCCTTGTTCGTGTATCTGTCACACATGGCCACAAGGGATACCTCGCCATCTTGGATGGCATAGTAGATGACAACTTCCTCACCCGTCATATACTTCTCAATAATGAGCTTTTTTGACCTTGAGAAACTAAGCGCCTTGACAATTCCATTCTTAAGTTCATTGTATGTTTTACATACAGATATGCCCTTTGAACTGCAACTGTCCACTGGCTTGACTACAACCGGCAATGGAATGCGTTTCAATTCATCCTCAGAGGCATAATCTTTCATATGATACTCATCCACAACCGGTACATTGTACTGACGGCATACATTCTTGAATCGAGCCTTGTCCGCCAGCAATGCAAATAATTCCAAATTGCCATAGCAAGGAAGGTGCAATGCCTCACAAACACGTGCGTAGGTTGGCATCAGAGCCTCCGCGACTCCCAGAACAATACCATCCACCTTTTCCTGTTTTGCCAAATCAACCAGCTTGTCTAAATCCATCGCATCAACATTGCAGGCTATTGAAGCAAATTGTTTGGCATAGGCATGCGGATCATAGTCGGTGACGATTGTGAAATGCCCCATTTCATTTGCCTTCTTGACAAGGCCAGCTGTTTCCGGATTGGCACCAAGTATCAATAATCTCTTTTGCGTTGTCATAATATTGAAACAATTTGTTATATTTTCATTTTGCCAGTTCATTCAAATAGCATCCATATTTTGTTATTTTAAGTTCTTCCTACCTATTTTTCAGTTGTTCTATATAAATTAAACTACGACATCAAGCAATTTCTTCGATGTATGAGACATAGAAGCCTTGCAGGTTTTGCACCGTCTCAACAAACTGTAAAGCTCGTTACATTCATTCTGGCGGGTTTTATGGGATCTTCAATTTTTTATGACTCCTTTGCTTCCTGCCTAATCTGCGGGCTTCTAGCAAATAGGCATGAAAAAGTCATTTATTTCGGAGAATGGAGACTGTTTCGTATGATCCTAACGATGGTAACCCCATTTTCCCTGCAGTATAAGTGTCGGCTATAACACTTGGGTCATAAGTAAACGACATTATACCATCGATTTTCAACTTTTGAGCAGCATTTAAAACAGCCTCCATATCTTTTTATGCTTATGTCTTTTCAAAAGTCCTACACTTCTTTTTTGTTAGAATTTGTACACATTTTTCAATATTAATCTTTATTCTTCTAAGTATGCTAATTAAACAGTATTTCGTGTAACTGAATAATGGGAAATTAGCTTTTTTAATTCTTAAGAAAGCACATAATTGCCTATTGGAATAAATAAAAAACGGACCTGACCATGGTCTTTTTTTATTTATTAGCATATTGGATTTATTTGCATCTATAAGAACAACATTTAGATCTCTGAATTCATTTATAGCACTTTGATATTCGTTCAAATATGACGCTTTTCTTATAATTATTAATTCTCGACCATTCTGCATAAAAAGAGAATTATGAGCAATAGAACCATCAGTAGTAGCAAGTGACGTACATTTGTTTATAATTGATATTTGTTCTCTTAGTGATAATGATTCAGGATATATGACTCTATATCCACTTTTTTCAAAGGCTTTCCTGACATATTTCTCCCCAAAATCCTTAGGGCTTTTCCAATGTTCTCTTGAAAAATATATTTTTTCTGGATATTCTGAGATACTTGAATAAGAATAATTTTTTGTAATTCTTTCAATCAGATCAATGTACTCTTGTGTATAATACCTGACATTAGTACATTTGTCACAATAAAAGCAACTATCAGGTAAGTAGAGTCGTTTAAATTTAGTAATTCTATTAATACAAGTAAAAGAACTAATATCAATTCCAATACTTAAGAGTAGATCTATGAAGCTATTTGGAAGTTTTTTCGCAGAATTGTTAGTTGTATATATTATCTTCAGATTATTTATATTTACTGAAAGATTTTTATCAAAGAAAACCCATAAATTTTTTAAGTTATCAGTTATACAATGCCCCCAAACAGGATCCAGCATTCCTATATAAATAGCATCCACATTATCTAAAAGAGTATCATCTTCTTTATATTTATATGGATGTGCATATGCATGATTTATATGCATTGCGGATTCTTCATAATAATGCTTTCCAGAAATAATTCCTCCACCTATATTTGTTCCAGGAAGTACTACTGCATCTGTTATTAGAGTTAAGCTTAATTTTCTTTCACTTTTATGATTGATTTTTATTATTTCAGGAATTTTACTTACATCTGAAGTCATGTATTCAATACAATAATTCAAAATACAATCTCCATTAATGTTGAAATACGCTTTTCACCAAATCAATACAATATTCTAGCGTCTCTATCTTAAGTAATCTTGCGCCAACTATGTACGCACACATGCCAAATGGAATTTGTATCAATAATGTGATAAACGCACTAAAGTTGAAAAAATTAACCATATACACAATCGCTCCCATAATCAACGACAAACTAATAGCAGGTAAAATGTCAAATAGTTGTTCATAATAACTATAATTGATTAGATTTCGATTAGGCCATGCATTGATAATCTGGCTGATAATACTTGCCAATAATGCTCCTAGTGCCATCGCAAAAGGATTAATCCACATTGACCCAAGAATTATGATAAAATTCGTTAAAGCTTTCATTATCTCTAGTTTCAATGTAATATCGCTCCTGCCCATCGCTTTTATTGCATTCAAATTCGCTGCAGATAATGGCAAAAAAGCGTAGCTTACACAAAAAACCTGAAGATAAGGAACTGCTGGAAGCCATTTATCTGTCAGAAGTAATTGAATAATTAGATTTGCACAAGAAGCTAAGCCAATCATTATCGGCCAAAGAATAAATGATCCAACCTTTATTGCTCTTCGTGTAATCTGTTTTACTTCCTCAGTATTAGTTTGTTGCTTAGACATGACGGGCAAAAGCACACTGTCTATAGATGAAGTTATAGCTGTTGTCGCAATATTTGGAAAGTAGTTACCTTTATTAAAAAATGCGATATCTTCAGGACTATATCTTTTCCCTATTATTAAAGCTCTTAACTGAAGCCATATTGTATTTATCAGTGATGAAGCAAGTATTTTTCCTCCAAAAGAAAATAAGCCTTTCAGTCTTACAAATGAAAACTCAAATTGAGGTCTCCATTTTACCGTTATCCAAAGAATGATTGTATCAATAACTCCATTGAATAAGTATTGAGAAACTAATGCCCAAATACCATACCTCTTTATTGCCAATAAGATTCCTACCACAGCAGCCCCAATCGTTCCGCCTAGTGTTGCAAAGAAGAATTTTTTAAACTGAAGATTTCTTGATACATAAGCTTGTTGTATATTTTTAAAACCTGAAACTATCAATATACATCCAAGAACTCGAATTACTGGTGTCAGTTCATTCATTTTATAGAAATCGGCAATTATGGGAGAAAAGATAAATAAAAGTGTATATAGTGTTAGGCAAACTACCATATTAAAATAAAAGACTGTTGAAAAATCAAGATGATCAACATCTTTTTTTTGTATTAATGCTGCCCCCATACCACTGTCAACAAAAACCTGTAGAAATGATATGATAACTGTAATTAGTGCAATACTTCCATATATATTGGGGTCGAGAATTCTAGCAAGTATTATTGAAACAATGAATGTAACTCCTTGGGCACTAAATCTCTCTAGTAATCTCCATAAAAAATTTGATGAAACTGTTTTTCTATTAATTCTACTCATTACAGTTTTCTCTAGGCGCCTGTGAGCCGCCACGCTGATTGTCGCCGCTTTTCGCGCTTTTTTATGGCGTGGACAATGTTACTTTGTTAAAATTGTTGTTTAGATGCTGAAAACTATGCTTTAGACGTGAACCATATAAATTCAAAGAAAAGAAGTTGACAAGTCTCTAAGGAAAACCTCAAATATCTAAGAACTTATAGCAGAAGTGATGCCCATCCGCAGAAAGTAGGTTGTTGAAAATTACATCAGACATGCCTTCTACCCATTGTCAAAACGATTGACGACATAATACAATTCACTTAACGAAAAATACAATAAATAAAAATTGATGTTACTATTTTAGTCTATTTTCCAATACCTTTAATACTTCCTCTTTTTTGTTATGTAATAATGAACTTTCATCGTATTCCTGTATTGAATGAAGCAATTTCTCTCCATATTGTTCAACTGAACATATAAAACGTGTTGGGCAACCAGCAACAACACTATTGGGTGGAACATCTTGTAAGACAAGGCTACATGCTCCAATAATTGAATTTGGTCCAATCCTAACTCCTGGAAGAATCGTAGTATTTATACCAATAAAACAATTGTCTTCAACTATTATTTTTCCAAATTTTTTTACACTTTTATATTTTTTGAAAACATCAGATTTTCTAAAAATCCAAGGTGCTCCATCATGTGTTATGAATGTTACATTACCAGATAGTTCAACATGACTTCCTATTGTGATAAGCCATGGTTCACTACCAAAATTAGTGGATATAAATTTCTGTCCTTCACCAACTAAATTTACACCTATTTTTTTAGCATATTTAATTGGATTGATTCTTTGTAGAATCTTTAAATATATTTTCTTTATCATCCAAATCCCCATATCAGAATAGTAATGGCATAAACAAGAAATGAATGTTTGTCTTTAATTGAACTTTTACATTAAACTCCTCTCAAACAACTCAAGTCATTATTTTATAAAAATTACTTATTTCTGAATACTTTTGTAATGAATAAATTCATTTTTACCATCAATTCTGAAAATGCATAAGCAATGGAAAGCCAATAATGGTTAATACTATTTGACCCAGTTATATTATTCTGTCTAAAAATGTATTCTGGATCTACCTCAATAGAGCAATAAGTATTATAAGAGTCTAAACATTTATTTTTATATTCAACATCTGATAATAATAATAGCTCTCGTATAAAATCAATAGCAGGCAATCCTTTTTTCAAAGATGTTGTCATTTCTGCACTATCAGGTAAGTATCCATATACTTCACATATATTATCACAATAATTTCTTGCTGGTAAAGATACTACCCCATTTCGAGCACCACACCATACTGAACCTGCAGTACTGATATTCACATGCATATCCATCATAAGATGATTTATCTCATCTGGACTCAATTCTCCATACATATAAATATCTTTCTTCATTGTGTCCGGAAGACTGTTAATTTTTTGTTTTATTGCATATTCATCATGTCCATAACCAACAATATGTAATCTTACTATATTATTCTCCTTTTTAAGTATAACATAATCATCAATTAATCCAAGTAGATAATTCTTATGAGGAAATGTAAATCTTGAAACACTGATAATATTGAATATCTTCCTATTGATACGAATTTCCAATGCTTCTGTATTAAGAGGATTAGGCTTTGTTACTTTTGGAACAATATGTGTGTTATGATTTGGAATATTTATATTGTATTCTTTCTCGTATGATCTTAATTGATGCAAGGAATATGCTCTGATAATATCTAAACGATTCCATTCAGTCGCACAACATTTCATAATTTTCTTTATTATTATTTTCCCTAATGGTAAAAAGCTTGTTTCTGGATAAATAAATCTTCCTTTAGTATTAGCTAGAATAAAGATAATTGAAAACTGAATACTTGGGTTTTCTTCTTTAAGAATTAATGCTGCATCTACATCAAAAGGTGTATATGCTAAAATAGTTACCCGTTCTGATTCGTTGAATCTTACTTGATCATGATGCCATTTTCCACTTTTAGACCTTCCACACTCAATCTTTTCAATACCACTTAGTATTTCATTATAATGTTCTGCAACAACTGCTTTCTTTTTATGAAACCATATAACTCTATAATCTTTTTGGATAGCATACTTTATTTGACCAAAGAGATAATCTTCAATACCACCCGTTCTTAATTCTCCATAAATAACTAATAGCACGTTCATAACTAAGGATTATCCCTATATCACTTAATAGTACCCTTTACTCCCTAATCAAAGCTCTAATCAAGTTCATAATCAAGCAGTTTTTCCGCATTCTCCGTACATTCGAAAGCAAATGCGGATATTGATCATTTTGCAAGAAGATAATATCTAACACAACGATCTTCATCTAACGCGAAACACCGAGCCTGAACCAATCAAGTCTGACGTGGCTTGCTCCACTTCATCCAGCATTGTCTAGCAGTTGCAAGTCAAGCATCAATTTCTATAACTTTCAAACACTTTTGCCTCCTAAACAAAGTTGAAGATTCCTATTTGAATTTTATAATCAATTCTCTTTATTACATTAACAAATAAATTCTTATGTCCATTTATTTTTATCCTACACAAATGGATTAAAAAACTCATAATTTATGATTGAAGAATTAATATTAGTCCTAGCAATAAATTCAAAATATCCTCTGAATAAATAATACCCCATTACCAATAATTGATAAAAATTTACATTAAGATATCTTTTTTTATAGACTTCTTTTGTTTCTTTAAACAATTCAGGATATAATAATCCATACAAGAATAATAAATTATATTCCATTCTTCCAATAACTTCAAATCTATATGCCAAAAAAGAAAACATACAGCTAGTTAAAGAAAGGAAGAAAATATACTTTATTAATTGTTGATCTTTGTTATTTTTACATTCATGTTTAATGCATAAAAAGACAGGAATATATTTTAATAATATCATTAATCCACTACCATTATTATTTATTTCACTATATCTATAATGGAAACCTGGTATATGAGTTGCCACATAATTATAAATTGAACTTGCCATTAGTGTAATTATAATGAAAGAAACAACTATAACTATATTAAAAATTTTTCCATACCTTCCTTTAACAATTAAACAGAAAATAAATGCTGGCATTAGAATAAAAACAGAATTATGTAATAAGCCAGCAAGAATAACAAGAAAAAATGGAATCAAAATTATATCATATCTTCTCCAAATTGATACAGCAAGCATAACAATTGAAGATGCTAAACAAATTGAAATTAGATAAAATGATGCAAGATACATCAAAAATAAATAAGCTACAACAGAATAGCACACATATATTCTATCCTTCATTAGATAAATCGAAATTCCAATAAGTAAAACAGTCATCGTTTTCATCAGAAAAATGGCTGTATGAATATTTCCTCCTGTTATTGTTTTTAATACTACACACAATATATTGAATAGCAACTCAACATCTTCACCTATAGTTAGATTAGACCAATCAACACGAGCTACAATATTATAATAATTTATATAATCAACTCCAATTTGTGTAAATGAAAGAAAGAACCATGGAATTATCAATGAAAGAGCAAAAGGGAATAAATGAAAATTGCTTTTTGTATTGTAATCATTATCAATCTCTGAATTATTATTTTGGGAAAAGAATGCAAGGAGACATGAAATTATCATGACCACCAGATACAATATTATTGTTTCACTTCGATTCAAAACTTTTTCCTTTTGTATAAAACTTATTATTTCTTAATATACAAACGATTCTTCTTTATATTCTGTTGTGAATAATTTATCAAATTATCTATTATTCGTTCCCATTCCCCATAGATTCTTTGAGGACTAAGAGTATTCTGTATATCTCTAGCATTGTTACCTAAGTACTCTGCAAATACTGGATCATCAATTACACTATTCATCTTCTCTATCAAAATATCAGAATTTCCAACTGGAATTAAAATACCATTTACATTCGATTTTATTAAGAATCTAGGTCCACCTACTGGACAATCTGTCGAAATACAAGGAAGTCCTAATGCCATTGCTTCACTTAAAGCATTTGGCATTCCCTCATAATTCGATGTTAAGACAAATAATGATGCAGATATTATTTTATTTCCTAGATCCGTAACATTACCTTCAAATTTTACTTTTGTATTTAAATTTAGATTATTAACTAATTTCTCAAGTTTTGATTTATCATCACCTTCTCCATATATTTCTAATATGTAATCATCATGATTAGTTGAAAAAGTATGAAATGCATTTATCAATAATTCATGGTTCTTTACAGGATCTAATCTTCCAACTGTCACAATACATTTTCTGCGTATTCCAGTGTATCTTTTAACTAAGAAATCATCATTTATTGGATTAGGTATAATTGAATATTTGCTATTTTTAAGATGTGGCTTGTACCAATTTTTCACCTCTTCAGTTTGAAATACATACATATCAGCTTTAGAACATAGCCTCTTTAATATTTTTTGCATAAGTGGCTTGTATGCTAACCAAGGTGCACTTCTTTCTGATGCAATGATCGGTACTTTTATTTTGTTTCTGTATAATAACAACAAACAAGTTGCTATAGGTAAAAAAACAATATAGCAATCAGTATTTGATTTTTTTATATATTTATTTAATTCCTTGAATAGCTTTATATAATATATTATTTTTGTTACAATAGATTTTTTATGTTTAGCATAGTATTGTTCGTTTACAAGAGAATAAACATTTATATTTGTTGATAATGGATATCTTACTTTAATACTATTTAATGTTAGAATATTTATATCTATTCCTTTCATTGATAGATGATTTGCTAAATTGCATGCAACCCTTTCAGCGCCTCCTCCTGATATTTCATTAATAAAAAATGTAATTTTCACAATATTATATTAAAATATATATATTTTCTTTATTACGATTTCCAAAAACAATTCAGTGTTTTTCAATACCAATTAGTGACGAATCAACTTTTTTTTCACATCTTGCAGGTACTCCAAGCGCAATCATACCTTGTGGAACACTGTGAGTGACTACTGCATTTGCTCCAATTATAGCATCATCTCCTATATTGATGTCACCCAATAATACAGCACCTGCACCAATATAACAATAATTCCCAATAACAGGAGCTTTCCCTCCCTTGCCTCCAATTACAACATTGGCTTGAATAACAGTATCATGTCCTATAGTACATTTGTCATGAACAATCACCCCCAAGCCATTGTGTGCAAACCTAGTATTTTTACCTATTTCAACTGATGGAGGTATTGAACATCCACATAATAATCTAGTAGTTAAGAATATTATCCGAGGGAGAATAGGGATATGTTTTTTATATAATAAATTGCTTGCTTTCTGCATTTTCATTACAATATATCTTTTAGCCAAATTTTCATCCTCCTTCTATGCATTATTTGATAATCTTTTTATATTCATATTGTGTTTTTAAAGCAATCTTATCCCACTCAAATTGACTAGCAAGTCTAATAGCATTCTTTCCTTTAACTCTCAATAATTCTTTTTCTTTTATCATTTTTAACAATGTATCTTTTAATTTTACCACATCATTCTCAGATGTCCATCCTGCATCATATTCTTCCACCGCTTCTTTCATATTAGAACCACGTGTCACAACACAAGGTAGTCCATATGATAACGCTTCAATCAAAGCCATCGGATGTCCTTCAAAACGTGATGTAATAATAAAACAATCACTATCTAATATAACCTTTTCTTTTTGTTCGCCATAAAGGCCATTATGAATTTCTATGATATCATCTATTCTAAATTGTCTTATTTGCTCTTTTAACTCAAATACTTTTCCATCATAATCAGGACCAAATAAATCTATTTTACATATACTATTTCGTAGTTGACTAGATATCATTGCACATGCCTTAACCAACGTATCAAGCCCTTTATGATACGGCTCAATACGACCAATACTAATACATTTGATACCTATTTCATGATAATATTCCTTTGTTCTTTTTGGGAAACAAATTCCATTAGGAATAACAAATCCCTTTTTGTTCCATCTTTCTCCTGAATCCCTTCTCTCTTGTTCCGTCAAGTATTGAATAGCAGCTGCTTGAAATGCAAATCGATTAAATATTATGAAATTACCTAGAATTTTTTTCCAAGCTTTTCTTTTCTGCGCAGATTTCGTTAATTCTCCTCTTGGAATAATTACATACGGAATACCAGAATTTGTGATTGTTTTTAAAATCTTCTTTCCTCCAAAATCATAGAATTGCTCAACAATAATGATATCTGGTGAATTAAAGGGGCTTGGTAATTCTTGAATCGTCTCATTGGGATATTCACTTATGTCATGATAAAAAGAATACTCCTTCCACTCATCTATTTTTGTTTCCCGAATGTTGTACCAAAATACATTATCAATTTTCGATTGCGCTTCTATCTGCTTAGGCACACTATATGTTGGCCCAGCCCATGAATCGCCATTAAGATATGTAATATATAATATATTCATTTTAAATATTATACATAATATATTTCTATAAATACTAATACATTAACTTTTTTGTTTATAATATAACTTTTTCCATATACCATGGATTAGATTATTTATCGTCATTGTTCCAGCAATAACAGGATTTTTACCCAATCCTTTTCTAAATAGTATATAATGCCATTTAATCAATTTTGCCTTATTTCCACTTGAAACAGAACCATCATGTTTAATATAAAAAGAAAGACATTCAGGTAACCGATATGCATTACTTTTCTCAATTGCCTGTAACCACATGGCATAATCATTATTCTTACGAATGTCTGCCACTTGAATAAGACCTATCTTCTCACTATCATACATTACTGTAATTGTCGAAAAATAGCAATAATCATACATCATCCGCTTGTTGACAACATTTGGCCCAGTATTAATGTAAGGCAACCATTCACCGTTCAGACAAATACGATAATCTGTAAACGTAAATGAATAGTTATTATCCTCCATGAACTTAATTTGTTTTTCAAGCTTTTCAGGAACCCATATATCATCACTATCAAGAAAGGCAATCCATTTCCCTTTTGCTTCTCTTAGAGCATAATTTCGTGAAATAGCTGCACCTGAATTTTTTTGATTTTGCAAAAGAATAATACGAGAATCATTGAAAGCTCGGATAACTTCGATAGAATTATCTGTTGAGCAATCATCCACAACAATTAGCTCCCAATTCGTATATGTTTGAGCCCTGATGGATTCAATTGAATCAGAAATGTACTTTGCCGTATTATAAGACGGCATGATAATCGAAACTAGTCCAGCCATCAATTTACTCGTTTAATACATAAATATATTTTTCAAAAAATTTCAGTTTGTACAAATTAATATATTTTCTTATAATTGTACGCTTTTCTTGATATTGTGATGCCCCAGACAAAGTTCGTAACGCATCAGCGGATGAGACCATTACTTCTTTTATGGGGCTCAAAAATCACATCCATTACCTTCTGATCTCTGCAATAATGGCTACCTTTGTTCCCCCGTCCTATACATACCAACATGATGGTGTAAACCGCTCGTCTTGAAATAAAGTATTATTTTCAACTATCAACTAAGCAAGATTCTTTTCAGCCTATCAAGGCACCTATATCATAAAAAGAAAGATGATATATTAGAGATAAAGAAGTACTCAATCAGAAGGAAATTTAGCCAATGGAACAAAAATCCACACCTATTGTCGATTCCATGATGTAGAGTTCATCCGCCAGACATGCTTAGATTTAGACCAAGAAATTAAATTCGCCCAAGCCGGTATAGACATGTGTATTTATTATTCTTGATGCTTTTTCACTTCCAAATCAAAGCTCAGAAAGCATCTCCATGAAGATTCGTGGGCTTTGCCCCACTTCACCACCATGTTTTACTAATCAATATTGTTCAATAATGTGTTTTGCCTCTCCCTGAAGAGAGACATACTGATCTTTATGAACCATACCATTAGCCAACAGATAGTCGCCTAAATCCATTGCCGTGGCTTGGCCTTCCTCTGTAATCCCTTCACGTTTCAAAACTTTGTATACAGTCTTAAAAACAATGAATAAATCGGTCATAAAGGAGAGATTTTGAACATAGCGCAGATCGTAATCCAATTTATCCTCCCATGTCATGGCGTTGCGACCACTGATCTGCGCCAAACCAGTCAATCCCTGACGAACGGTATGTCGCTTCCGTTGTTCCTTTGTCATGAAGACCATATCCCGTACCAACAGCGGCCGCGGTCCAACAATCGCCATGTCGCCTTTCAAGATGTTGAACAGTTCTGGCAATTCATCCAACGACGTGGAACGGAGAAACTTGCCATAGGGAACAAGACGTTGTTCGTCTGGCAACGGATTGCCATCGGCATCCGTCTCACAGGTCATTGTGCGGAATTTGATGAGTCGGAAAATCTTCTCATCCTTTCCAGGCCGCAGCTGCGTGAAGAATGGATTTCCTTTCATCTTGATCGCGCCGACAATCGTCAGAAGTAGAAGAAGAGGCGACAGCACGATGATGGCGCAGAGGGAGAGGAGGAAATCAAGAGGACGCTTTATGTATAAAGCGTAAAACATAATCATGAGCTAAAAGCTTAAAGCTTAAAGCTAAAAGCAAATGCAATGGACACGAATGGACACTAATGGACACTAATTATTTTTGGGAAACCACAAAACACACGAAAAAGCACGAAAACGCTTCGCTTAGCTAAAAGCTGAAAGCCAAAAGCTAAAAGCGAAATACAGAGAAACCACAGATTACACGGAATAAACAGATAATACAATTGCCTCACCGCTGTCGCCCGTGATATTGATGATATTGTGTGAAAATATTATCGAGGAATACTAAAAAATCAAACAGGGCTCCA
>JAEEGF011154091.1_pt1 | contig 28528 bp, 24 predicted proteins | sample 9134171 | NCBI WGS metagenome assembly JAEEGF01 (sample SAMN16246542, study PRJNA631951) | gut metagenome | biome: gut microbiome; feature: rumen; material: AP-attached | host: Bos | place: Iran: Karaj | collected 2018-10 | reverse complement strand
TTGTAGGTCTTGGTGAGGATGATGTTAAGGCTAAGTTCCCAGCTATGTACAACGCATTCACATATGGTGCACCACCACACGGCGGTATCGCTCCTGGTGTAGACCGTATGATTATGCTTATCGCTGGCGAGGAATCAATCCGTGAGATTATTCCATTCCCAATGAATAAGAATGCACAGGATATTATGATGGATGCACCTGCAACTGTAGATCAGAAGCAGCTTGATGATGTTCACATCGCTATCGTAATGCCTAAAGAAGATTAATATTATTTGAATACTATTGAGGGTCTAGTTACGCTTTCAAGCCTTAGTATTGCTCAGCCTGTAGATTGGCTACCTGAGCAATACCAAAAGCTTGATAGCTACTAGGCTCTTTTTATATATACATATGTAATTACTTTATTTACACAAGTAATTTAATATGTTAAAGTGATAAAGAACTAAAGTTATGAGAAACTACCAAACTAATACGTACAGAAGGGAGCAAAAATGAACACAGTTTGTATAGTAATTGCAATACTGGTATATTTGGCAGCGCTGCTGTTAATGGGCGTGTCATTTGCCAAGGAAAACAACACTATTGACGATTATTACCTTGGAGGCAGAAAGCTGGGACCCTTTGTTACAGCTATGAGTGCTGAGGCTTCAGATATGTCTTCCTGGCTTTTGATGGGACTTCCAGGTGTTGCCTATATGACAGGTATATGTGATGTATTTTGGACAGCACTTGGTCTTGGAATTGGAACTTATCTTAACTGGCTGCTTGTGGCAAAGAGACTTCGCAAATACTCAGAACTTAATAATTCTGTTACAGTGCCAGATTTCTTCGAGCATAGATTCAAAGATAAAAGCCACATTTTAATGTTGATTTCATCAATTATTATTGTTGTGTTCTTTATCCCTTATGTAGGTTCTGGCTTTGCAGCCTGTGGAAAGCTTTTCTCTTCACTATTTGGCCTGGATTATACAATTGCAATGCTGGCTTCAGCTGCAGTAATTGTAGGCTATACAGCTACAGGTGGTTTCCTTGCTGCATCTACTACTGATTTTGTTCAATCAATCATTATGACTATCGCTTTGATAGCTGTTGTTGGATTTGGACTTCATACTGTTGGTGGAGTGGAGGCAGTTAGCACTTACAGTATGTCACTGGATGGCTATATCAGTCTGTTGGGAATGCACGATTTTGCCTCAGGAAGCTATGTTTCCTATGGTGGATTGATTACCATTGTTTCTACTATGGCCTGGGGTTTGGGATACTTTGGAATGCCACATATTTTGCTTAGATTTATGGCTATTGAGAATCCTGAAAAGATTAAGCTGAGTAGACGTATTTCCACAATTTGGGTATTTATTGCTATGGGGGTAGCTATTTTCATAGGTGTTATGACACGTACAATGGTAAACGCTGGTGTAATAGGAGAGTTGGCAGATTCTGAACGTGGAATTATCGCTATTGCACAGAAGCTTTCAGAGACAGGTATTCCACAGGCACTTCTTGCAGGTGTAATCTTAGCAGGTATTTTGGCTTGCACAATGTCTACCTGTGATTCTCAGATGCTTGCAGCTTCATCATCGGTGTCAGAAAACATCATTCACGAAACTCTTGGCGTACAGCTTTCAGAGCATATGCAGATGGTTTTGGCCAGAGTGGTGCTTATAGTGATTTCTGCCATAGGTATCTTTATCGCTCGTGATCCAAATAGCTCGGTATTTGGAATCGTATCCTTTGCCTGGGCTGGCTTTGGTGCTGCTTTTGGTCCAATTATGCTGCTTGCACTTTTCTGGAAGAGAGCAAACAAATATGGAGCCATTGCAGGTATGCTTGGTGGCGGTATTATGATATTTGTATGGAAATTCCTGATTAAGCCAATGGGAGGTATCTGGGGAATATACGAGCTGCTTCCTGGATTTATCGTAGGATTAGTTCTTTGCGTGATAATAAGTCTAGCTACACCAGCTCCAGAAAAAGAAATAATAGATGAATTTGAATCAGTATAATAAAAAAATTTGGCTTCCCGAAAATGGGAAGCCATTTTTTATCTAACAGAAGATAGTCTCTTTAGAAGTGGATATAAAACTGTAGAGATGATAACACCAAATATACCCTGAATAATATTTGGAAGTATGCCTGCTAATGAGGCGATTACTCCGGCTGAAAGTGAAGAATTATTTACAACTGAAAGCATAAATGTTTCAAACAGGAAATATCCAAGCACCATGACAGCCTCACCTGCAATTCCAGAAATAATTAGGGTAGGTAACTCAGTTTGTGTACTGAGAATTTTGGAAATTGCTTTGAAAACAAAGTATCCGGTAATGGCTGTCAGTGCTTTGATAACAAAGGTAGCAGGTACGTATATGAAATAACCACCTATCAAATCAGATAAGGCAGAACCAATCCCAGCGGCCAAGCCTCCCCATAATGGTCCTAGAAGTAATCCTGATAGTAAAACAAATCCGTCGCCTGGGTGAATATATCCATTTGTTGGTGTGGGAATTTTAATAATCATTGTACCTACACAAGTAAGTGCTGCCATTAGTGCAGCTAAAATAACAGTTCTTGTTTGAATTTGAGATTCTTTATAATGAGTAGCTTGAGTATCCATAACCTTCCTCCTTGTGTTTAACCTTGCTGTCATTTAAAAAAGTACTTTTTCTTTCTTTATGTTGGAGCTATAATAGCACCAAACTGATACCTAAAAAATAGACAAAAATAAAAATAAAATAGGGGACAGATATGAAGGTATACGAGAAAGTCTACAATTATTACATTGAAAAGATGAAGGAGGGCACCTTAAAAAATGGGGATAAAATGCCATCCTTAAGAGAAACTGAAAAGATTTTGGGGGTCAGCAGAACCTCGGTAGAAAGCGGCTATATGCAGTTGGCAGCCGATGGATATATATATTCTGTTGAAAAGGTGGGTTTTTTTGTAGCAGAGCTTGCCTTAAGAATTTCAGCTGAGGGAGAGGTAAAAAAATCAAAGACAGTTAAATACCAAAACACCAATAAAAAATCCCCAATAGACAATATAGAATATGATCTTTTTACTATAGGTGAAGACAAGCGGTGCTCCTGCCTGGAGCTGTGGAGAAGATATATGAAATCAGCCCTTAGGCAGGAAGAGAGACTTCTGTCTTATGCAAAAAATCAGGGAGAGGATGACCTGAGGCAGGAAATCGCAAGCTATGTTAGAAAAAGCAGAAATATTATTTGTTCTCCAGAGGATATTGTTATAGGTGCAGGCTTTCAGAACTTACTTATAATTTTGATGGTACTGATTGATGGTCAAAAGAGCATATCCTTTCCTACAAAGAATTTTCAGGACGGAGCAGCGGTATTTGAAAGTGGCGGATTTCAGGTAAGCTACAGAAATAAAGACAGTCACGTAATCTATGTAACTCCTTCCTATATGACTAAATGGGGGGATGTTATGACTATGAAACGTCGTCTGGAGCTGATAGAGCATGCCCAGAAAAATGATCATCTAATAATAGAGGATGATTATCAAAATGAGTATGTATTTTCCAGCAAGCCAACCCCTAGTCTGTATGCTATGACTGGCGGAGAGCGTGTGGCTTTCCTAGGTTCATTTTCAAGAGTTCTTCTTCCTAGCGTGCGAATCAGTTATCTCATATTGCCTAGAGGCTATAGGGAAAAATACCAGAGGATTCAGGGCTTATACAATCAAACATCATCAAAGGCAGAGCAGATTGCCCTGGCACAATTTCTGAGAGATGGACATCTGAATCGACATATAAAAAAGACAGCTCGCCTGTATGAAGAAAAGCGAAAGGAGTTTTGCGACCTGCTAAAAAAATATTTTAAAGATGATGCTGAAATCCTTATGGGAAGTAGCGGAATGGAACTGGGGCTTATAGTAAATAAGCCATATTTAGGGGACAGAATAAAAAAATCACGGGTAGCTGTGCATATAGTAGAGGAGAATGAAAATAGGACTACAATGCTATTATCCTGCGGAATAATAGATGAAAAAGAAATGGAGCCTGCAATAAAAAAATTATATTTAGGTTTACAAAAATAATTTAGTATGGTAGAGTGATAAAGTAATAAAGCAATGGAACTAAAAGTGAGGAGAGTATAAATATGATGAGGAAGATTATTGCATTACTTTTATCAGCTACTATGATGACAGCTGCATTTGTTGCATGTGGCGGTAGCGGATCAGAGCCTGTATCTGACACTGCAAGCACAGAGGCGCCATCGGCAGATTCAGAAAGTGATTTAGCATATATTCAGCAAAAAGGCACGCTTATAGTAGGTATCACTGATTTTGCACCGATGGACTATAAGGATGATAACGGGGAATGGATTGGCTTTGATGCAGATTTAGCAAAAAAGGTCGCTGAGAATTTAGGAGTAGAGGTAGAGTTTGTTGAGATAGATTGGGACAATAAGATTTTAGAGCTTCAGAACAAATCAATCGACGTTGTTTGGAATGGTATGACACTTACTCCAGAGGTTACAAGCTCAATGGAATGTTCAAAGGCATATCTTAACAATGCCCAGGTAGTTGTAGTTGCTGCAGATAAGGCAGATTCTATTAAGACATCAGAGGATGCAGCAGCACTTAGCTTTGCAGTAGAGTCTGGTTCTGCTGGAGAGGCAGCAGCAGAGGAGAATAGCTACAATTATGTAGCCGTAAAATCCCAGGCCGATGCAGTTATGGAGGTTGCAGCTGGCACTTCAGAGGCCTGCATCATTGACCTTCTTATGGCAGGAGCTATGATTGGCGAGGGCACCAGCTACCCTGATCTTGAGCATACAATTGAGCTTACAACAGAAGAGTATGGAATTGGATGCCGCAAGGGCTCTGATTTAGCAAATTATATTAATGAGCAGCTTAAGGCACTTTATGATGACGGCACAATAACAAGCATTGCTACTGAATATGGCGTACAGGAAGCTATAGTAGCTCAGTAGTTCAAAGGGAAAAATATGTTTACAACAGTTACGATTTCTTTATTTGAGGGTTTCTTAGGAACCCTCAAATTATTTAGTTTAACACTATTATTTTCGTTGCCATTAGGACTGGTCATCAGCTTTGGCTCTATGAGCAAAAGTGTGATTGTTCGACTTCCTATCAGGTTTATTATCTGGGTTGTAAGAGGTACACCTCTTATGTTGCAGCTTCTTATAATCTTTTACGGACCAGGTATTTTCTTTGGGACAAATCTCTGGGGTTCTGGAGATGGTGGAAGATTTACAGCAGCTTTGGTTGCCTTTGTATTTAACTATGCCTGCTATTTCAGTGAAATTTTCAGAGGCGGCATTCAGTCTATACCTAAGGGACAGTACGAGGCAGCAGCAGTCTTAGGTCTTACAAAGACACAGACCTTCTTTAAAATAGTGCTTCTTCAGGTGGTAAAGAGAATAGTTCCACCTATTTCAAATGAAGTAATCACCCTTGTAAAGGATACCTCTCTTGCTAGGGTTATTGCCTTTTACGAAATCATTTGGGAGGGTGAGAGATTCATTAAGAGCGCCGGTATCATCTGGCCACTTTTCTATACAGGTGCCTTCTATTTGATTTTCAGTGGATTGCTTACTTTACTATTTGGATATATTGAAAAGAAATTAGATTACTTTAAATAAACAGCCATTTTAGTGGTGGATGAGGTGTAAATGTCTATATTAGAAGTTAATGATATAAAGAAAAAATTTGATAATACAGAAATTCTCAAGGGCATTTCTTTTAGTATGGAAAAGGGGGAGACACTTTCTATTCTGGGAAGCTCTGGTTCTGGAAAGACCACATTGCTTCGTTGTCTGAATTTCTTGGAGACACCTGATGAAGGAACCATCACAGTTAATGGGAATTGCCTTTTTGATGCTAAAAATGAACCACTTAAGGATGGGGACTTAAGAGAAAAAAGACTACATTTTGGAATGGTTTTTCAGCAGTTTAATCTGTTTCCTCAGTATACTGCCCTGGAAAATGTCACACTGGCTCCCAAACTGGAAGGCAGAGGGAAATCTCAGGAGGAGATTATAGAAAACGGCAAGAGACTCCTCGAAAAAATGGGCCTAGGAGACAGGATGAACAATTATCCTCATCAGCTTTCAGGAGGACAGCAGCAGCGTGTAGCAATTGCTAGAGCTCTGGCTCTTCGCCCTGATATTCTTTGTTTCGATGAGCCTACATCTGCCCTTGATCCAGAGCTTACAGGAGAGGTACTAAAGGTAATAAAGGAGCTGGCAGAAGGTCATACCACTATGATTATTGTTACTCACGAAATTGGGTTTGCAAAAGATGTTTCTGATAAAATTATTTTTATGGATGAAGGAGTCATTGCTGAAGAAGGTTCACCAAATCAGCTAATAGACAATCCTTCAAATGAACGAACAAGACAGTTCTTAGCCAATTATTTAAAATAACTTCTTGTGGGCCTATTTAGGGGGACGGCCCATAAAATAAGAGCCTTTAAGCGTTATGCTTAGGGGCTCTTATTTTTGTTCTTTACATTTTTCTATAAATTCTTCAAAAGGAACTGGCTTTGAATAATAGTAGCCTTGCAAATAGGTGCAGCCAATATCTCGCATTGTTTTTGCCATCTGGGCTGTTTCGATTCCTTCGGCGGTAATTTCAAATCCGCATTTTTTAAAAGCTTCGATTTCGGTTGGTAGTAAAGCACCAGAATTTTTACAGTAATCCCATACCAAACTCATATCCAGCTTGATGTTGATAAATGGAGCATTTCGTATACGAACTATATTCGAATATCCCACTCCATAATCATCCAATACAAACCTAAAGCCTAGTTCAGTGAGGGATGATATTTGTCGTTCCATTTGGTAATCATCTATCATTGCTTCTTCAGTAATTTCTAAATGAATGAAATCTGAGCCTATACCACTTTCATGGATGAAGGAACTAAGGCTTTGCTCCAAATCGTTTCTCAAAAACTGAATAGGAGATAAGTTTATATTAATAAATGATAGTCCCAATTCTTTAAAGGAAGATGAACTTACCAAATCACAACATTTTTTGAACATCTGCTTTCCAAGCTGATTGATTTTACCATTTTTTTCAGCAATAGGTATGAAGGCTGATGGTGATAGGATTTTACCTTCAGAATTCTTTATACGTGCTAATGCTTCGGCTCCTACATATTTTCCGGTTTGACTATCAACTATTGGCTGGAAAAATACTTCGACTGTGTTGTTTTCTATAGCATAATCAAGAGAACGCTTAATATCTGTTTCTTCGGTAAAGAATGCAATGTCTGCTTTATCAATGGTAAGCAACTCAGTATCAAGAGAATCATTAGCATTTAAAAAAGCTTTATTGAAGGCACGCAAAACTACATCTGACGGTATTTTCTTTTCAGGAAAATTAATATGGGTTCCGCATATATCCCAGTAAATTTCTGTATCTTTTGAAATCCAAGGCTGTTTAAAACGATAAAGCAGTTTTGCATATACTTCTCCCCAGTCAGTCTTGTCTTTGCTAAACATTATAAAACAGCCGGCATCATTATAAAAAATAAGACACTTTGGAAATTCTTTTTTTAAATAGTTTTGAACAAGATAAATTCCCTGATTGGCTTGCTGGATACCATAAAGCACTCGTTTGTCTGAAAAATTTTTTATACCAAAAACCAGAGCGTTAATTGGACTAATTTGATTTTGCTCAAGGACATATTCCCTAAGAGCCAATTTATTGAAAACGAAGGTTCTTTCAATTAAGTGCAAATCAGGATTCTCAAAGCCCAGAAATAAAACGGTATACGCTGCTAGAGTAAATAAATTCTCTAGCATAAACTTTGTTAAAGAGTAGCGTAAAACAAGCCCTATTGAAAGGGCAATATTACAACCTAATAGAATTTCCCATTCTCTTTTGCGTATAAGATATTTACTTCTTTTGACAATAATGGCAAAAGAAAACAGAATATATGTTGAATAGAATAAATAGAGCAAATTATACAATGGACCACTGTGATAGCCTGTTTCATCTATATAGTAAAGCCATTTGGTCCAAGGGGTGATTAAAACGAAAATTATAGCTAAATTAACAGGTAGTTCTACCAGATAACGCCTTTTTAGATTGTTGGTTAAATCTACGTTCAAGATGTTAGCCGCAAAAATGTGGAATGAAAGTGCTCCTGCAAAAAAGAAAATAAAATAAGCACTGTTAAGGAAGTATAATAACCAGTCTGGAAAGTTCGTATAATCCATATCTGCCCAACTGGAAAGCACATCAAAAGCCATTGTAGAACTGATTACAATGGTTAGATATATAAATATTTTATTTTTTCTTACTGGCAATCTTGGAAGCGAAATGTAATGACCAATCATTACGGCCAATATCGCTAAGCTAGGTGCCGCATAGCTTAAATCCCACATAAAAAACCTTTCTGTTTGTGAAAACTACCATGTTGATAATACTCCTATATTGTGAAGATTTAGTAGAATAATTGGCATTTAATTGAGAAATAATCCACAAATTGCTTAAAGTAAAGTTGAGCACAATTTAAATCTAGATTAAAAAATGCTTTATTTTTTAGCACTTTCTTGATATACTACTTATTACGTGTTTAGCCGGTTAAAGTGTTAAACTGTTAAATTGTTAGTGGAGGAATATAGATTTTGAAACAAAAGAATCGCGGTAGCTTTTCAGGTAAGATTGGTTTTGTGCTCTCAGCCGCGGGGGCGTCAGTAGGTTTAGGAAATATTTGGAGATTTCCTTATTTGTGTGCAAAATACGGTGGAGGTATCTTCCTTATTTTATATGTACTTTTAGCTTTGACTTTTGGTTATACAATGATTGTGGCTGAAACTGCCATTGGTCGAGCTACTAATAAGAGCCCAGTTGGTGCATATAGGGAGCTTAGTCATAACAAATTTATGGGAATAGGTGGATGGATTAATGCAATCATCCCTATCTTAATTGTTCCTTATTATTCTGTAATTGGTGGCTGGGTATGCAAATATCTCTATGAATACATTGTTAATGATGTTAATACAATCGCCGGAGATTCCTTTTTCGTGAACTTTATTACAAACGGAGCAGAGTCAGAAATCTGGTTTTTAGTATTTGCATTTATAGTATTGCTAATTATTTATATGGGTGTTGAAAATGGTATTGAGCGAGTATCAAAGCTTGTTATGCCGATTCTTGTAATTCTTGCCATTATTATTTGCTGCTATTCAGTTACAAGACCAGGAGCACTTGGTGGTGTTAAGTTTTTATTTATCCCAGATTTCAAACACTTTTCAATCATGACCTTAGTTACAGCAATGGGACAGATGTTTTATTCTCTCTCTATTGCTATGGGTATCCTAATTACTTTTGGTTCTTATGTAAAAAAAGAGGTTAGTATTGAGGAATCTACAAAACAGGTTGAGATTTTTGATACAGCCATCGCTGTTTTGGCCAGCCTTATGATTATTCCTGCAGTGTTTGCTTTTACAGGTGGAGATGAAAGCATGCTTAAAGCAGGTCCATCCTTGATGTTTATTACTATGCCAAAAATTTTTGCCAGCATGGGATTTGGTAAGATTATCGGTATCACTTTCTTTGCTCTGGTTCTTTTTGCAGCAGCTACAAGCGCTATTGCATTAACAGAAAGTGCTGTTTCTACATTCTCGGATGAATTTGGATGGGACAGAAGAAGAGGAGTAAATATTATGGCTGCAGTTATGTTTATCCTTGGAAGTCTTTCTTCATTGGGAAATGGACCTCTTTCAAATGTGACACTCTTTGGAATGCAGTTTTTGGATTTCTTTGATTTCCTTACAAACTCTGTAATGATGCCAATAGCAGCCCTTGCTACCTGTATACTTATCACAAAGTTTATGACAGTAGAAAGATTAGAGGCTGAAGTGGAACAGGAGAATCATCCATTTAAGCGCAAAGCTGTATTTGGATTTATGATAAAGTTCCTTTGTCCTTTATTTGTAGTTATTATTTTGGTGAGTGCTATATTAAATGTACTTGGAATAATCAGTATGTAATTTCAATCATCATCCCATTTGGGGTGATGATTTTTTTACTTCAATTTCTTATGTTTCTTTTTAATTTTTCGTTGTGACACTTCTGTGACAATTGCTTTGATAGTATTAGTGCGTCGAAGGGAAAATTACACAGAATCTTCAAATTTTCCAATAGTTAAAAAGGGTATAATAACAATTAGAAAAAGAAAGTGAGGACTTGAAAATGAAAAAGAGTTTGGTGGCGATGTTTATTACATCAGGAGTTTTAGCAGTATCAATGGTCGCTTGCGGTAGTGCAGCAGTCGACACCGAAGAAAAAACAGCTGAGACACAGATTGAAGATGCAAAGGAGCCAGCAGCGGCATTGCTTGACTCTTCTATGGCATATAAAATCCAGGAGATGAAAGACTCAGCTGACGAAGTCGTTCCTACAATCGATATTAATGGATGTGATACTTTCACACAGATTGTGGATCGTAAACTGACAACAGGAATGGGTTACACAAACACAACAATTGGCGATGAGGATGTTTTAATCGTAAGCTCTGGTACATACGATAATATGGACGGAAATATGGCTAGTATCGATGGATCAGTTTTCGTTTACAACGATGGAGTACCTTTTGAAGTAGGCAAAGTATTCAGCGGTGGAACATCATATCCTTTATCTGTTAAGGATGGATATCTTTACACAGGAAGTAACGCTTGGGTTTGCAAATATACATTTAATGGCGACAAGATTGAAATCGCTGAGTTGGCTCAGGTAGCTTATGACACTGATGGAAATTCATATTACTTCTATTCATCAGAGGATGGCGGCGATTTCATCACCATGGATCAGGATGAAGCAAAGTCAAAATTAGATGGACTATATGCTGAGATGGAAGAGGCTGAGGTTCTTAATTTTGATACTATCCAGTAAATTATATCTTCCCCTAAATTTGGGGGAAGATTTTTTATTTTCTGATGAAAATTAAAAACCTGTGCTATAATATGCCTATGAAAAAATGCTTTTATTTTTTGTTGGTAATTTTAATAGTGGCGCAATTCACAGGATGTGGCAAGAAATATGAAGGGGACGTTGATGTAGATTTAACTACCATGTCAGCAACAATGGTTTATTCCTATGTGGCGGATATGCTGGCCAATCCGGATAACTATAAAGGTAAAGTGGTAAGAATGGCAGGAGACAGCAATACCACCCATGGAGGCACCCATTCCTGCATTATCTACGATGCCTTGGGGTGTTGTGCAGAGGGAATGGAGTATTCCCTTAAGGATGTGGATTTGGACTATCCAGAAGATGGAGATAAAATTACTGTAGTAGGAAAGTTTGCTACATACAAGCAAAATGGAAATTTGCATTATACACTTATAGAGTCACAGCTAGAATAGAGGTGGCTCTTTTTTTTATTATCACAAAAAACAATAGTAAATAACAATTTTTGACCATAAACAAATCAATTTATAAATAGAATTAATGTCTTTTGTAGAATAACATATGTTGAGAAATTTAAGGTATTGAGAGGGCATAATGAAAAGTACATCAGTTTCAAAAAAGCAGACTATCGATTTTACAGAAGGAAAGCCAGCTAGTCTGATTCTACAGTTTTTCTGGCCATTGCTTATGACCAGTATGTGTCAGCAGCTATACAACTTTGTTGACTCAGTAATTGTTGGAAGAGGTATCAGCGATAACGCTCTTGCAGCAGTAGGTAATATGGGTTCACTATTCTTTTTGATAGTTGGATTCTCCTTTGGATTGGCAAATGGATTTGGTATCCTGATAGCTCAAAGCTTTGGAGCCAAGGATTTTGATGAATTACATCACAGATTGGCAGGGACAATACAGCTCGGTGCGGTTCTTGCAGTAGTGCTTACTATTTTTAGCGTTTTATTCTTACCAAATGCATTAACGTATTTACGAACCGATCCAATAATCTTTCAGGATAGCTTAAAGTATGGCTACATTCTTTTTGGAGGATTGTTTGTAGGAATTTCTTACAATATTTCAGCCTCTGTATTACGTTCCCTTGGGGATAGCCAGACGCCACTTGTTTCTATTATAGTATCTTCCGTTACAAACCTTTGCTTAGATAGCTTATTTATCTTTGTATTCAAGATGGGGGTAGAAGGTGCAGCCATAGCAACAATTATCGCTCAGATAGTTTCTGTAGGAATATGCCTAAGAAAGCTATTCTCTATAGAAATGATTAGATTATCAAGAACAGATTTTGAGAACAACCAAAGAGTATGGTTACTTCTTATTTCAAATGGACTTCCTATGGCTCTGATGAATTCAATTACTGCCATCGGATGTATGGTTGTACAGTATTTTGTAAATGGATACGGAGTAGTATACACAGCAGCCTATGCGGCCTGCAGTAAGTATCTTAATCTGTTTATGAATCCTGCGGCTACAATGGCTAATGCGGTAAGTGCATTTACAAGCCAGAATTACGGAGCCAAGAAATACGATAGAATCGTAGATGGAATTAAATTCGGTCTTAAATGCGTATCTGTTTTCTATGTGGTCCTCGGTGGAATAATGATATTTCTGCCAGAGCAATTGGCAAAGGTATTACTTACAGGCCAAGAACAGATAAAGCTGGTGTGCATATTTATGCCAGCCTGTGGAATAATGCTTATATTCCTTAACATATTGTTTATTGTTAGGGCTGCAGTTCAGGGAATGGGCAAACCAATGCTTCCTATGGTATCTGGAATCTTGGAAATGGTTCTTCGTACACTTGTTATTTCTATCTTAATGAGCAGAATAGGATTTAGAGCTACAGCCTATGCAGAGATAAGTGCATGGATAGGTGCTCTTCTTGTAAATGCCTATGCATTATATATAACACTGTATCCTTTATTTAAACCATACAGACAAGTTAATATTGGGTAAAAAAACAAGGTGGTGAAAGCTTTCGGGTTTTCACCACTTTTTTTTATTTTTAAGCAAATAATTTCTTGACAAGTTAGAGCTTGCTAACTATACTTAGTAAAGGTTAGTGAGGGTTTACATTAACTAATTGCGATTAGATGCATTTGGTAAATGTTTACAATAACTAACTTTTATTTAGGGCATATGGTTAGTTAAATCTAATCAAATCAATATAAAGTGAGGAAATATATGATGCCATTGATTTATGCAGAACCCGGAGAAACTCAGATTATTAAAAAAATCGGCGGTAGTCCTGATGTGAAGAAGCATTTGGAGCATTTGGGGTTTAACGTTGGTGGAGAAGTCAGTGTAGTTAGTACACTTGGCGACAATCTGATAGTAAAGGTTAAAGAGAGCAGGGTGGCAGTCAGCGACGAACTGGCGCGAAAAATCATGATTTAGTAAGAGGAGGAATAATCATTGAAAACATTGAGAGACGTAAAAATCGGAGAGACAGCTACTGTCGTAAAGTTACACGGCGAGGGAGCTGTTAAGCGCAGACTTATGGACATGGGTATTACAAAGCATACTGATGTATTCGTGCGCAAGGTAGCACCACTTGGTGATCCAATTGAGGTTACAGTTAGAAATTATGAATTATCACTTCGCAAGGCTGATGCGGAAATGATAGAAGTGGAGGAGAATTAATTATGAGTATTACTATTGCACTTGCAGGTAACCCTAACAGTGGAAAGACTACTTTGTTTAATGCACTTACAGGTTCAAATCAGTTCGTAGGAAACTGGCCTGGTGTTACAGTTGAGAAAAAGGAAGGAAAGCTTAAAGGTCACGATGATGTAGTTATCACAGACCTTCCTGGTATTTATTCGCTTTCACCTTATACATTGGAAGAGGTTGTTGCTAGAAATTATCTTATTAATGAACGTCCAGATGCAATCTTAAACATCATCGATGGAACAAATCTTGAGAGAAATCTTTATCTTACAACTCAGCTTACAGAACTTGGAATTCCAGTAGTAGTTGCAGTTAATATGATGGATATCGTTAGAAAGAATGGCGACCAGATTCATATTGATGAATTGTCACGTCAGTTAGGCTGCAAGGTAGTAGATATTTCTGCTCTTAAGGGAGATAAAACAGCAGAGGCAGCTGAAGAGGCTATCAAGGCTGCAAAGAATGGCAAGACAGTTCCTCTTCATACATTCTCGGGTCCAGTTGAGCATGCAATTGCTCATATCGAAGAGGCAGTTGTTCACAATCTTCCAGATGAGCAGCAGAGATGGTACGCTATCAAAGTATTTGAGCGTGATGATAAGGTTCTCGAGCAGTTAAATATTCCTGCTGACAAGCTTCAGCATATCGAAAAGGATATTAATGCTGCTGAAACAGAAATGGATGATGACTCTGAGAGTATTATTACAAATGAGCGTTATATTTACATTGCACAGGTAATCAAGTCTTGCTACAAGAAGCAGAACGAAGGCGCTCTTTCAGTATCAGATAAGATTGATAAGATTGTAACTAACAGATGGCTTGGTCTTCCTATTTTTGCAGCAGTAATGTTTATAGTTTACTGGGTAGCAATGGTAGGCGTAGGCGCACCAGCTACTGATTTTACAAATGATTGTATCTTTGGCGATGGCTTCCATCTCTTCGGTATGGATGGCGGATATGGTGATATTTCTGAGAGCTATGCAGAAGCTTCTGCCATTGTAGATGGCTACGATGTTTATGTAGAAGAAAACGGAAGTGCTCCTGTAGATGAGTTTACATACGAGGTTGAGGACGAGGAGACACTTGAGATTTCTGAAGAGACAGCAAGCATTGCTGATTATGAGGCAGCTGTTAAGACACTTGAGGAAATCGGTGATGAGCCAGATCCTGCAGAGTATGGTACTTGGGTTCCTGGTATTCCAGCACTTGTAGAATCAGGTCTTGAAGCTATCGGTACAGCTGATTGGCTTAACGGTCTTATCCTTGATGGTATTGTAGCCGGTGTTGGTGCAGTACTTGGTTTCGTTCCACAGATGCTTGTTCTTTTCCTTATGCTTGCATTCCTTGAGGCTTGCGGTTACATGGCAAGAATTGCATTCGTACTTGATAGAGTATTTAGAAAGTTCGGTCTTTCTGGAAAGTCATTTATTCCTATGCTTGTAGGTGTAGGTTGTGGTGTTCCTGGTATTATGGCCAGCCGTACAATCGAAAACGAGCGTGACAGAAGAATGACAATTATGACTACAACATTTATCCCTTGCGGTGCTAAGGTTCCATTTATCGCTATGATTGCTGGTGCAATCTTTGGCGGTTCAGCATGGGTTTCAACATCTGCTTACTTTATTGGTATGGCAGCAATAGTTATTTCAGGTATCATGCTTAAGAAGACAAAGATGTTTGCCGGAGATCCAGCACCATTCGTTATGGAGCTTCCTGCATACCATATGCCAACACTTGGAAATGTACTTCGTTCAATGTGGGAGCGTGGATGGTCATTCATCAAGAAGGCCGGTACAATCATCCTTCTTTCAACTATTATTGTATGGTTTACAAGCTACTTTGGATTTACAGCTGATGGTTTCCGTATGCTTGCAGAAGACGAGCTTGAGCTTTCTATTCTTGCAAAGATTGGAAATGCTATCGCTTGGATCTTTATTCCACTTGGATGGGGTAACTGGCAGGCAGCTGTTGCTTCTATTACAGGTCTCGTAGCTAAGGAGAACATTGTAGGTACAATGGGTATCCTTTATGGTGGTGGAGAGATGACAGCTTGGCAGGCACTTTCTATGGCATTTACAGGTATTACAGGATTCTCATTCCTTGTATTTAACCTCCTTTGCGCACCTTGCTTCGCAGCAATTGGTGCTATCAAGAGAGAGATGAACAATGCAAAGTGGACATGGTTTGCAATTGCATATCAGTGTGGATTTGCTTATGTTATCGCTCTTATGATTACACAGTTTGGTAATGCACTTACAGGAAATGTAAATGTTCTTGGACTTATTGTTGCCATTGCTCTATTATTAGTTATTATTTATATGCTCTTCTTCAAGAAATATGAAGAGGCTTCTAAGCTTGAAATTGCTTAGGATTTAGAAAAGAAGGTTTTATATGATTACATGGATTTTAGCAAATTTAGGAACAATTGTAGTTTCAGCAATTCTTCTTCTAATCGTAGCAGCCGTTATTGGCTCTATGATTAGAAAGAAAAAGCAGGGTGGTTCTACCTGTGGATGTGGCTGCTCTGGTTGTGATGGATGTTCTTCTTGTCAAAAATAGTAAACTTATTGTATTTAGTATGCTACAATGTCAAAAAAGGATAAGGAGTGTAGCATGGATTATAGCCAGTACGAAGTCTACGAGTTTGACAATACAAGTGCGTTTAATCTTTCAAAGGGGACACATGGAAGAACCTATAAAAGACACTGGCATTCTTATGGCGAGATAATGTTAGTTGGGGAAGGTCATCCAAATGTATTTAGGGTTAATCAGAATACATACAATTTGGTACCGGGTGATTTTGTACTGATTTGGCCAAGAGAAATGCATGAGGTGATAGATACTAATTTAGAGGGTGTCACAATCATCCAGTTTAGTAACGCTTTTATGAATTCTTTGTTTGACCTTCAGAGAATAATGCACTTTTACAGAAATCTGCATGTAATCTGTATAAATAACCATCCAGAATTAGTAGCAAAGCTTAAAGCTATTACTAACAGGATGGAAAAGTATTTTTATTCTGATACGCCAAATAAAGAGCTTAAGTGCTGTATGGTTCTTATGCACTTTATGATGACGTTGGATGAATATAAAAACGAGTTTGTACCTGAGCTGAATTCTATGGAGAATAACGGTTTTAGCGAGGATATTACTCGTAGAATGATGTCGGTTACGGACTACATCAAACATAATCTTACTGCTGATGATTTGTCTCAGGCTAAAATGGCTCAGATGGCCGGCATTAGTAAGGATTACTTCTCCAGAATATTTAAAAGTATGGTGGGGATGAATTACAGTAAATGGCTTAATATGATAAGAATGGAAAAGGCCACAGAGCTATTGGCAGTAGATGACAGACCACTTACAGAGATTGCTATGCTTTCAGGTTTTCAGAGCATTCCTAGTTTTAATAGAGTATTTCGTGCAGAAAAGGGAATGTCTCCAGGGGAGTATAGAGGACTGTTTGTAAAAGATTAAAACCCAACTTATTAATAATTGCTTTAGAACTTCTCATTTTTTGACATGACAAAAAATGAGAAGTTTTTTACGTATAATAATAAGTATATACGAAAAGATGAAACTATAATTACACTATAGTCGCTATCAATGTGACGTTAAATTGATTACATCGAAGGTGTAATTCCCTACACAAATATTAGTTTTTAGTAAAAGAAGTTTGGTTGCCCCCCAAGCTTCTTTTGCTGTTTAGGCGCAAAAAATAAGAATTCGTAGTTTTTTTCAAAGATCGGTAGCAGGAATCAAATTGTGAACATTTTGTGAATAGTGTACAAAATGGACAAACTTAAATTAACGAAAACGTCGAATTTGTCTATAAGGTCTTTACAAACCATAGGATAACTTGTAAAGTATACACATAAACAAACAAGTTCAGATTGTTACTGCAAGGCAGGCAAGACTGAATCGCCCAAGATATTTATCCAGGTGGATGAATATGTTATTATACATGGGTTGATTCGGTCATTTTTTTATTTTAAATTTTTGTAAAGTGAAACAATTATAGTATGAAGATTAAAAAGATTTTAAATAATAATGCAGCCTTGGCAATAGATGACAAGGGGAACGAAATAGTTTGTACTGGTTGTGGCCTTTGTTTTCAAAAGAAAAACGGAGACGACATGGATGAAAGCAAGATTGAAAAGACTTTCGTTATGGAAAAGCCCAGCGAACAGTTTAAACAATTGGTTGCCGAAATGCCTTATGAACAGATTCAGGTGGCAGATGAAATTATTTCCTATGCAGGTAATGTTTTAAATAAACGTCTTTGCAACAACATTTACATCACTCTTACAGATCACTTAGGATATGCAATAGAGCGTGCAAAGACAGGAACATTTCTTAGAAATAAGCTACTTTGGGAAATCAAGAATTTCTACAAAGTGGAATACAGCATTGGTTGTCACGCACTTTCAATCATTAAGGAAAAGCTTGGAACACAGCTTCCTGAAGATGAGGCAGGGTTCTTTGCACTTCATATCGTAAATGCGGAACTAGACGGCAATATGCATCACACATTAGAAACCTCAGAGGTTATTAGTGATATTGTCAGCATTGTAAAGTTTACTTTCAATTCAGAGCTTGATGAAAATACTCTTTCCTACGAAAGATTCATCACTCACCTAAAATACTTTTTACAGCGTGCCGAAAAAAAGGAGTATTATCCATCAGATAATACAGAAATGTTTGGTATGATGAAAAACAAATTTCCAGATGCTTACAAATGCGCTACACGCATTAAAAGCTATATGGAATCAAAATATCCAGATAATGATATTACCGACGAGGAAATGCTTTATTTAGTAGTGCATATTTCTCGAATTACAGATAGAAAAAAGGATGTAGCTATAGGATAGTTACGGCGTTAGAGTCGGCTAAACCTGTACACTAATCTTAGAGTCGTTTTGTGGCTCTAGGTGTGTGTGCAGGTTTTTTTATTAGAATTTTGCAGGTCAGTGCGCAGGACCTGGAGAAGATATATATATTTATAGGGATAAAAGAGAGGAATAAAAAAATGGCAAGCAAATATGATGGCTTAGCTCGCATCATCATTCAGAATGTGGGCGGAAAGAGCAACATTAAGAGCATTACACACTGTATTACACGTCTTCGTTTTAAGCTTAAGGATGAGAGCAAGGCAAATACAGATATTTTAAAGAACACAGACGGAATCGTAACAGTTATCCAGTCTGGTGGTCAGTATCAGGTAGTAATTGGTAACCACGTACCTGATGTATATGATGTAGTTTGTGAGCACGCAGGAATTTCTGGTGTTGCTACTTCAGAGGATGATGGTCCAAAGGAAAAGATGAGCGTTGGGGCAGCTCTTATCGATATTATTTCTGGTGTATTCCAGCCACTTCTTTCAGTATTATGTGCAGCTGGTATCATCAAAGGTTTACTTGCAGTATGGTCATTCGTGGCTAGCAGCGCATTTGGAATTGATGTAACAACAAGCGGCGCTTATGAAATTTGGAACGCAGTAGGTGATGGATTCTTCTATTTCCTTCCAATCGTTTTAGGATACACATCAGCTAAGAAATTTAAATGTAACGAGTTTATCGGTATTGCACTTGGTGTAGGCCTTACATATCCAAACATGGTTGCGCTTAAGAGTGCTGAGGTTCTTGGAACAGTATTTGCAGGTACATCATTTGCTATGGATTATATGACAGACTTCTTCGGAATTCCTGTAATTATGCCAGCTTCTGGTTATACACAGTCAGTAGTACCAGTTGTTTTAGCAGTGTTTATTGCAGCAAAGCTTGAGAAGTTCTTCAAGAAGCATATTCCAGATGTTATCAAGACATTCATCGTTCCACTTTGCGTTCTTGGAATTATGATGCCTCTTACATATCTTGTAATTGGACCAATCGCAACTGTAGTATGTAACTGTCTTACACTTATCTTTGGCGGATTATATAACATCCCAGTTGTTGGTGGTATTATCGCTGGTGCACTTATCGGCGCTATGTGGCAGGTACTTGTTATCTTCGGTTTACATTGGGGTCTTGTTCCACTTGCTATGATAAACTATGGAACACTTGGATATGACTTTATCCTTTCTCCATACTTCTGTGTATCATTTGCACAGTCAGCAGTAGTACTTGCTATGATTCTTAAGACAAAGGATAAGAAGCTTAAGGACATTGCAGTTCCAGCATTTATTTCAGGTTTATTTGGTGTAACTGAGCCTTGTATCTACGGTATTACACTTCCAAAGAAGAAGCCATTCGTTATTTCTTGTATCGGTGGCGCTGCAGGTGGTATCATTACAGCATTAGCAGGTGTTAAATCATACACAATGGGTGGTCTTGGTTTATTCGGACTTCCATGCTACATTGATCCAAATACAAACAGCCTTTACAGCATGATTTGGGTAATCATTTCAATCCTTGTTGCAGTAGCAGTTTCATTTACACTTACAATGATCATCTATAAGGATGATGCTCCAGCAGCAAATAAGGAAGTATCAAACAGTGCTTCAGCAAACGGAGAAATCCTTGCTGCTCCTATCAAGGGTGAGGTTAAGGCTTTAACAGCAGTAGCAGATAAGGTGTTCTCATCAGAGGCAATGGGAAAGGGTGTTGCAATCGTTCCAGAGGAAGGTAAGGTATACGCTCCAGCAGATGGAACAATTTCAGCTTTCTTCAACACAGGTCACGCAATCGGCATCACAACTGCTAATGGTGCAGAGGTTATCATCCACGTTGGTATGGATACAGTTCAGCTTGAGGGCAAGGGATTCTCGCCAAAGGTAAAGCAGGGTGATATGGTAAAGAGAGGAGATCTTCTTCTCGAATTCGATATCGATTACATCAAGGGCGCTGGTTATTCAGTAGAGACTCCTGTAGTAATCACAAATTCAGACAAGTACCTTGACATCATTCCTACAGATGCTAAGAAGGTTGTTAACGGAAACGAATTAATCACATTACTTTAATACCCGTGGGGTCTTAGGACCCCACAAATAACTAAGATATAAGCAATGAAAGAGAGGCAATAATAATGGGAACATTTAGAGAAGATTTCTTATGGGGAGGCGCAGTTGCTGCAAATCAGTTTGAAGGTGCATGGAACGTTGATGGAAAGGGGCCATCGGTGTCAGATATGTGCACAAATGGTAGTCATACAACACCAAAGAGAATAACAACTACTATTGAGCCTGATATACTTTATCCTTCACACGAGGCAATTGATTTCTATCATCACTATGAGGAAGATATAGCTCTTTTTGCTGAGATGGGATTTAAGGTATTCCGTACATCTATCAACTGGACAAGAATCTTCCCTACAGGAATGGAGACAGAGCCAAACGAGGCTGGTCTTGCCTTCTATGATAAGGTATTCGATTGCTGCAAGAAATATGGTATCGAGCCACTTGTTACTATTTCTCATTATGAGCTGCCTTATGCACTTGTAGAAAAGTATAATGGTTGGGAAGGCCGTGAACTTATTGAGTATTTCATGAATTACTGCAAGGCAATCTTTGCAAGATATCAGGGAAAAGTAAAGTATTGGCTCACATTTAACGAAATCAACGCTGGTACAATGCCACTTGGCGCGGTGCTTTCAACAGGTACAGTAAAGGGATATTCTGGTCCTGTTAATCAGGTTCCAGACAAGCCACAGGAGAGATTCCAGGCTCTTCATCATCAGTTTGTTGCATCTGCACTTGCTGTAAAATATGCTCACGATAATTATCCAGAGTACAAGCTTGGAAATATGATTTGCTTCGTAACATCATATCCTGCTACCTGCAATCCTGTAGATATTATCGCAAATCAGGAGCACATGCGTGAGGTTAACTGGTATTGTTCAGATGTTCAGGTTCGTGGAGAATATCCATCATATGCAAAGAGCATCTGGGATAGACTTGGTATTACTATCAAGATGGAGCCAGGGGATGAGGAGATTTTAAGACAGGGAACTGTTGACTTCTATACTTTCAGCTACTATATGTCAAATACAATTAGTGGGGACCCAATCGCTAATAAGGGCGAGGGCAACCTCATCATGGGTGGAAAGAACCCATATCTTGAGTCATCTGATTGGGGATGGCAGATTGATCCACAGGGACTTAGATATGTTCTTAATGAAATCTATGACAGATATCGTATTCCACTTATGGTTGTTGAAAATGGCCTTGGAGCACGTGATGAAATCGAAGAGGATGGTTCAATTAATGACGATTACAGAATCGACTATTTGAGAAAGCACATCGCTGAGATGAGAGAGGCTGTAAAGGACGGTGTAGATCTTATGGGCTACACACCTTGGGGATGTATCGATCTTGTAAGTGCATCAACAGGAGAGATGGCAAAGCGTTACGGATTCATCTATGTAGAAAAGTACGATGATGGAACAGGTACACTTGCCAGAAGAAAGAAGAAGTCTTTTGATTGGTATAAGCAGGTTATCGCTACAAACGGTGAAAATTTAGATTAAAAAAGCAAGGCCGCGACTAAATGTCGCGGCTATTTTAATATATAGGAAATTTTAGTTCTATAGTGAATTTGTCCTTTGATGTGACAGTCTTGCTGGCTCCACCTTGTCTTTTCATAAGACTTGATATACTGATAAGGCCAATCTTGGCACTTTCGTTTTTACGGGGTTCTTTTCTAATCTTGTTTGATATAGATAAAACTGCATTTTCGTTGTCATGGTAAATACGAATTTTAACAGGCTCAGATTCATCAGCGTACTTGTCTATATTCGTAAATACGTTGTTAAAGACTCTTAGTATGTCATTCATATTTACGTGAATTAAAAAGCTATCCATAGGGTCTTCGATTTCAAAGCTAAGACCTTTTGATTCTAATGGAAGAGAGAGCTCTGAAATAAGCTGTATAAAAAGTTCTACACCATCAAATTCCTCTAAGGCTTCTGCAGGGCGCTCTGGATGAGGATCAAATGCAAGGAAGTATTCAAATAGTCTATCAGACATTTCCTTTATCTGATGGCAGGTGTCTAAAGCTGTGTTTATATATTTATCCATTTCTTCAGGAGAGCTGTAGTGATGCTCCTTTAGGATTTCTAAGTATCCCATTTGTGTAGTAAGAGGGGTGCGTAAATCGTGAGATAAAGCAGTTACAAGGCTGTTGTTGGCCTGTATGGCTTTTGTCTCATTTTTCATCTGCTGGTCCAAAGCCACTCGCATGGAATTAAGACTGGTGGCTACCTGGGTCAGCTCGTCATTGCCTTTTACGGGAATTTGATAATTGAGATTACCTCCCTCTAAGATGTTGATTCCATAGGTTACATCCTTGATGTAGTGAATTTTGCGTCGAACAAAGGCTATAAGTATAAGGATGATAACTAAAGCTGAAATGGCGATGCTTATATCGTGGAGAGTGTTGTATATACTGTACTGGAAATCTGCCAGAATATAGATTTTGGCCTTTGTGTCTATCAGTCTTATATCGTGGGCCCGCCTTTTAGGAAAGAATGCCTGATAGTCGTTTAGTGTATCGGTAAATTCGGTGTCATCTGCATCGAATTTAGGAACATTTCCATTTTCATCAGGATTCATAAAGGAATTGTAAAGGATGGTATCTCCATCTGTGATATAAAAGAATACGTTTTTATCCTTTTCCCACCAGTCTGTAAGTGGAGCAGTGTTAGTAGTGCTTACCTGTTCTTTGTATATGTAGGTTTGAAGATTATCCAAATAGACAGATATTTTGTAGTCGGTGTAGGAGGTGTAGGCCCATTTAGAGTAGGCTATAGATTCCGCTCCCATACTAAGCAAAAAATAAAAAGCAGAGCCTACCAAAAAAGAAAAAATTACCGAGACAGTAAGCTCTATATAAAGGGATTGAAAAATAGTGTTAATTATTTTTTTCATTGAAGCTTATAACCCTTTCCCCATACGGTAAGAAGATGTCTTGGATTAGATGGATCTTCCTCAATTTTTGTGCGAAGATTGCGGATGTGAACCATGATGGTTGCATTAGAGCTGTAAAAGTATGGCTCATTCCAGATACTTTCATAAATTAGCTGAGCAGGGAAAATTCGGCCTGGCGAGCTAATAAGAAGCTTGAAAATCTGATATTCAAGCTCGGATAAATCTAATGGGCATTCCTCTCCGGTAGAAGAGGTAGAGTAGACCTCGTTTCTATCCTTTGCTACCTTAAATACATCGTAGGTGATGAAATTGTCGTCGGCAGAGGCTTCTTTTCCTTTATATACATAGTAGCGCCTAAGAAGGGATTTTACCCTTGCTGTAAGCTCTGCATGCGAAAAAGGCTTTGAAAGATAATCATCTCCACCAATTAATAGACCTAAGGATTTATCAGAGTCAGTGCCTTTGGCTGTAAGGAAAAGAATAGGCATCTGATATTTCTCTCTTATTATTTTGCAAACATCAAGGCCAGATTTGCCTGGCATCATAATGTCTAAAATGATTAGGTCGATAGAGTCGTCTACCATTGAAAGGGCAGCTTCACCATCGCAGGCTTCTAATACCTCATAGCCCTCACTTTCCAACAATATCTTTATAATATTTCGGATTTCTTCATTATCATCTACTGTTAAAATCTTTTGTTTACTCATAATTCATTCCTATGCTTTTTAATTCATCAACATAAATCTAACTGTATAGTAGCATAAAAAAAGTGTTTAATCTTTGAAATGCCCATATTTTAGATTTCTTAAGGTTTACTTTAGGGTTTTCTTAAGAATCTAAATGTATCATCGACTATGTTAGTAAAAAATGCTTCGGAGGACACAGTAAATGAAGTTGAAAGATATGAAATTAATTAAGAAATTAAATAAAAAGGTGGTAGCCGCTATGGTTGTTGCCGCTATCCTTATTTCTTCAGTTGTGGGGTTCGTCAGCTATAAAAAAGTAAATGCGAAGGCAAATGAGGAAGTAGAGACAATCACTATTCCAGCTGCAAAGCAGGATATTGAAAAGACCTTGTCAGCTACAGGAACAATTATTTCTGCAGAGGAGAGCACAGAGTTTGCCACAACAGGTGGTTCTTATCCAGTTGAGGAAGTGTATGTAAAGGTTGGGGATGTTGTAAAGAAGGGGGATCCTCTTTACAAGCTTGACATGACATCCATGGAAGAGCAGTTAAGCTATCAGCAGCAGGCTCTAAGCATCCAAAATCAGCAGAATCAGCTGGCAGCACAAACTGCAGAGGCAGCGTTAAAAAATGCTCAGGATACAGGAGCAGTCAGTGTTAATGATGCAAATAGAAGTCTTGAAGAGGCTAAGCAGGGAAAGACAACAGCAGACAGAAATGTAAAAAGTGCAGATGATGCATTAGGAGACGCAAGAAGAGCCGAGGACAGTGCGCAAAGAGAATACAATGATGCCAGGAATGCACTCGCTAAGTTAGAAAAAGACCCTGAAAGCACTGCAGAGGAAAAGGAAGCGGCAGCAGCTAAGGTAAGCTCTGCAAAGAGTAATTACGATGGGGCTGTTGCAAACAGAAAGTCAGCAGAGACATCTCTTGCAGCAGCTAAGGATGCAGCAATTACTGCTGGTAGATCACTTGATGGGGCATCACAGGCAGCAGGCAAGGCTCAGACAGATGCAAATGCTTCTATTATTAATCAGGCTCAGTCTGTTAAATCTGGAGAGCTTTCAGCAAAGGCTAGCATCATTTCCAGCCAGCAGGAAATTGCAAAATCCAAAGAAGAGCTTGGGAAAGCTACAGTATATGCATCACAGGATGGTACTGTAACAAATGTAAATATAAAGGCTGGCCAGACCTACAGCGGAACAGATGCAATTGTTATCGATAATGTAACAAGCCTTAAAGCTACAGCTGATATTGATGAGGCTCAGATTCCAAACATTGAGCTTGGACAGAAGGTGAAGATAAAGACAGACGCTACTGGAGATGATGTACTAGAAGGTACAGTTACTTTCGTATCACCCACAGCGACAAAAAACAGTACAAAATCAACAGATAGCGAATCGTCAACAGCCTCTGTTTCTAAGAGTCGTGCCACATATCGTGTAGACGTAACTCTTAATGGTACAAATGAGCGTCTTAGACTAGGCATGACAGCAAAGATGACATTTATTATCGCAAATGCGAAGAATGCTCTAGCTGTTCCTACAGCAGATATTCAGACAGATTTTGATGGAAGCAAATATGTAGTAGTACAGAAGAAGGATGGTACTACAGAAAATGTAACTGTAACAACTGGTATTTCTGATGATTTCTACACAGAGATTAAAGATGGAAAGCTTAAAGAAGGCGCAGAAATCGTTGAGAATTCATCTGAAGGCGGAATAGATGCGACTTTAGATGATATGGGAGCTGATGGAGGTATTTATTTTGAGTAACAATGAAGAAATCCTATTAAAGGCTCGCAACATTAGAAAAAGCTACTACATAGGTACACCAAACGAGCTGGAAATTTTACATGGAATAGATTTGGATATTCGTAAAGGCGAATTTGTTTCTATAGTAGGCCAGTCTGGTTCTGGAAAGAGTACTTTGATGAATATTCTTGGAATCCTGGATAGACAGACAGCAGGAGAATATTCGCTTAATGGAATCGATATTTCAAATGCTCCAGCAAAGGAACTGGCAAAGCTTAGAAACAGACATATTGGATTTGTATTTCAGACCTACAATCTTATTGCTAGAACTGATGCTTTATCAAATGTAGAAATGCCTATGCTTTATGCAGGACTTTCACCTAAGGAGCGAAGAGCCAGAGCGGAGGAGCTTCTTGAAATGGTAGGTATGACTGAGCGTATGCACCACACACCTGATGAACTTTCAGGTGGACAAAAGCAAAGAGTGGCCATCGCAAGAGCTATGGCAAATAATCCTGATATTATACTTGCTGATGAGCCTACAGGAGCCCTTGATTCTGGTACAGGAAGAATGGTTATGGACATTTTCCACGACCTTCATGAAAAGCAGGGCAAGACAATAGTGCTCATCACTCATTCAAATGAGCTTGCAGCAGAGACTCCTAGAATCATCACAATAAGTGATGGAAACATAATCTCAGAAAAGACTCAGGAGATAAAAATAATCAGACCAGCAACAGAGGAGAGGAAGGAAATATGTTAGTAGAAAATTGTAAGCTTGCCATTATAAGCATAAAGGCTAACAAAATGCGTGCCTTTCTTACTATGCTTGGTATCATCATAGGTGTTGCAGCGGTTATTGCCATTATGACTGTGGGTAACTCTATGACAAAGGGGATACAAAAGCAGTTAGAAAGCTATGGTGTGCAAAACATCGATGTATACATTACACCGTTTGATTACAACGCAGAGCTTTCTGATGCTGATATTGAAAATATGAAGTTTAAGCCAGAGGTGCTTCATAAATTTAGTGATAATTTCAAGGACAAGGTTAGTGCAATTTCTGTGGAATCCGGTGTTGGAAATGGCGTCGTTCTAAAGAATGACAAGAAGGCTACTGTAGATGTGACTGGCGTTAGCGCAGGATATTTTAAGGCTAACAATCTTAAGCTTAAGGAAGGAATCTACTTTGATTCTTCCGCATACGAGCTTGGCACAAATGTAGCTATAGTTTCAGATTTATTTGCAAAGCAGTTATTTGGAGAAAACTACAGTGCTGAGACAATCCTTGGAAATGATTTCGAGGTGAATATCAATGATGAGTATATAAATATTACTCCTGTTGGTATATACGAATTCAAGGTGCAGGGTGGTGGCAAACAAAAAACATCACCAATGTATATGCCCCTCAAATCGGCCTGGAATTTAAATCACGATCAGTCTATTTATTATATGACAGTGGTTGCATCAGAAGGACAGGATGCTGTTAAGGTTTCAGAGGATATAAAAAAATATTTCATAGATTCTCTTGCTAATCAGCTTGGAGACAAGTTTACTGTAGAGGTATACAGCAACCAATCTATGATTAAAGAAAATACAGATATGATGAGCAAAATCACCATGGCTATTTCACTTATTGCTGCAATCGCCCTGATTGTAGGTGGAATAGGTGTTATGAATATTATGACTGTATCAATTACTGAGCGTACTCGTGAGATAGGAACCAGAAAGGCTCTTGGCGCAGAAGATTCAATGATTATGCTCCAGTTTATAAGCGAGGCTATTATACTTTGCCTCATTGGCGGACTCATAGGAATGATAATAGGTGTGACTATCGGAGATGTTGCATCAAAGCTTATGGGCTACGCCCCTACAATTTCATTTGCAAGTATCTATATTTCCGTAGGATTCTCAATGGCTATAGGCGTGTTTTTCGGCTACTCCCCTGCAAAACACGCAGCCAGGATGAATCCAATAGATGCCTTGAGATATGAATAATATAGAAAGACTCGCCTCATGATTGGAGGCGAGTTTTTGGTTATACACAAAGATTATGGTTTTCGATTGAGATTCTTTCGGCAGCCTGTTCGTAAGCCTTGTATAGTAGCTCGAGCTTATTTGGGGTGATGTCTGGCTCATAACAAACATTATATTTTTCTGGAATGAAATCCCGCAGTACTTCGTTGGAAATAAGTAGGTTGTTGCAGGTTATCTTTTCAAAATCCGATAGCTGCTCAACGTAGAGAACACTTTCAAAGGTGTTATTGGTAAATTCCTTTTTTTCAGTGTTAGCTGTGTCCAGCATCACATATTGATACGACTTCCCATTAAATTTCTTTTCTGCCGCAGTCCTTAGGCGGTCAAGATTTGTGTTAATCTGGAAAAACAGAGAGTCATTAATATAACAATCCAATGCTAAAAGTGGAGCAAAGTTACAATCGCCTAAGGAAGCAAAAGTCTTTTTATCTAAGTCGTAACAGATGAGTGCATCTGCCTGACCATAGTTTTCGAAACGTGATGGAGGAATTAAGAATACATCATAGTTTTTATCTCCCATAAACTGGGCTACAGTTTTCATAACATGCATCTGGTCTGCTGTTTTTAAAACAGATTTGGTTTCAGATATGGCAAAGCCTACTTGATTCT
>JAEEGF012254079.1_pt1 | contig 28535 bp, 17 predicted proteins | sample 9134171 | NCBI WGS metagenome assembly JAEEGF01 (sample SAMN16246542, study PRJNA631951) | gut metagenome | biome: gut microbiome; feature: rumen; material: AP-attached | host: Bos | place: Iran: Karaj | collected 2018-10 | reverse complement strand
GTATACTGTTCTTTCTGATATTCTGGGTCATGAGGACCACCTGGGCGACATGGATTTCAAGACCACCGGTACTCCCAAGGGTCTTACCGCTACCCAGATGGATATCAAGTGCGACGGTCTTTCTTACGAGATTCTTGAGAAAGCTCTGATGCAGGCCAAGGCCGGCCGTGAGCACATCCTGGCTGAGATGATGAAGACGCTCTCTGAGCCTCGTGCTGAACTCAAGCCTCATGTACCACGTATTGAGCAGATGATTATTCCTAAGGAGTTCATCGGTGCTGTTATCGGCCCCGGCGGCAAGATTATCCAGGGCATGCAGGAAGAGACCGGTGCTACCATCACTATCGATGAGGAAGACGGCGTAGGTAAGATTCAGGTGAGCGGTCCCAACAAGGAGACTATCGATGCTGCCATGGCTAAGATCAAAGCTATCGTGGCTGTTCCCGAGATCGGTGAGGTTTACGAGGGTACCGTACGCAGCATAATGCCTTACGGCTGCTTCGTAGAGTTCATGCCCGGCAAGGACGGTCTGCTGCATATCAGCGAGATCGACTGGAAGCGCCTCGAGACCGTTGAGGAAGCTGGTATCAAGGAGGGTGACAAGCTAAAGGTTAAGCTCCTGGAGATTGATCCCAAGACCGGCAAGTTCAAGCTCTCCCGTCGCGTGCTCCTTGAGAAGCCCGAAGGCTATGTGGAACGTGAGCGTCGTCCCCGTCCCGAGCGTGGTGAGCGTCGTCCCCGTCCTGAGCGTGGCGAGCGTCGTCCCCGTCCCGAGGCTGAGGCTCCTGCAACCGAAGGTGCCGAGTAAGTAACAGATTTTGTTACATTATATATATAAGGTGTAGTCCGCAAGGGCTGCACCTTATTTTTTTACTCTGCTGAAAGGAAGGAGGTAAATCATCAGGCTGCTGATGTTTTTTTGTGAATACTTTGCAAAATAATTGCATATTCTTATCATAAATTGCAAAATATTTGATACTTTTGTAACCTAAATATAATTTTTAAGCCTAAAAACAAATGAAAATTTATCTTTCCCTTTTGCTGCTGCTCCTTGCCGCTGCCATGCAGGCAGACGAGATGAGTGTGGTTACTTCTCCCGTTGATGACTGCTTTACCATTTGCGGCTCCCTAAGCGCGGATAAGTGCGTAATTGTCAGCGATGCCAATGATGCCGAGGTGGTAGGTACCGTTGTAGCATGCCTGAAGTCAGATCTTAAGGCGGTGACCCGAAAGACATTCTACAGTTATAACACCGTGCAGGAAGGGAAGAATATGATTCTGGTTGGTACCATCGGACAGAGCACCTATATCGACCAACTGATAGCTGACGGGAAAATCGACGTCAGCGATGTACGGGGTAAATGGGAGGCTTTCGGACTTCAGGTGGTGGATAATCCCATGGAGGGTGTGTCTAAGGCGCTGGTTATCTTTGGCTCGCAGCCTCGTGCTACCGCCTATGGCATGTTCGAGTTAAGTCGTATGGCAGGTGTTTCGCCATGGATTTGGTGGGCCGATGTGGCTCCTGCCATCAAGACGCAGCTCTATGTCACAAAGGGTAGGAAAGCCTTCGGGTCTCCCTCTGTGAAGTTCCGTGGCATCTTTCTGAACGACGAGGACTTTGGCCTGCGTCCTTGGGCAGCCAAGAACATGGACAAGAACCTGAATAACTTCGGTCCCAATACCTACGGCGCCATCATGGAGCTGCTGCTGCGCCTGCGGGCCAACACGCTGTGGCCTGCCATGCATGCTGGCAGTAGGGCCTTCTGGTACGAGAAGACCAATATCCCCCTGATTATGAAGTACGACATCTACATGGGCTCCAGTCATTGCGAGCAGATGCTGCGCGACAATGAGTACGAGTGGGGTAGGAACGGTGATAAGTTTGGTGGTCATTATAATGACGACTGGGTATGGCATTCCAATAAGGAGATGATTAAGCGCTACTGGGCCATCCGGGTAGGGGAGAGCAGGGGCAAGAATGCTATCTATACCCTGGGTATGCGCGGCGTGCATGATACCGGCATCAACGGCTACAACAGTACAGCCGAGCGTGTGGAGGCCCTGACTGAAATCATCGCCTATCAGCGCCAGCTTCTGGCTGACAGTATCGGTGATCCCACCAAGATTCCGCAGCTTTTCATTCCTTATAAGGAGGTGCTTGACTGCTACAATGCCGGTCTGCAGGTGCCCGAGGATGTTACCCTGATGTGGGTGGATGATAATCACGGCTATATCCGTCAGATGCCTACGCAGGCCGAGCAGGCCCGCCCGGGCGGAAATGCGGTCTATTACCACCTGTCTTACTGGGGCACGCCTGATTCCTACCTGTGGCTCAGCACCATCTCGCCTACGCTCTGCAGCTTTGAGTTGAGCAAGGCCTACGATCAGGGCATACGCGACCAGTGGATTATCAATGTGGGGGATATCAAGCCCGCCGAAGAGGAACTGGAGTTCTGCATGGACTTGGCCTGGGATATCAGCAGCTGGACGCCTGACAGGGCTTACCTCTATTCGCGCGACTGGGCTGCCCGTACCTTCGGCGAGGATTATGCTGATGATATTCAGGCTATTAAGATGGAGTACTATCGGCTGGGTATTGCCTCTAAGCCCGAGCATGTGCACCTCTGCCACTTTGATTTCTCCAACGGGCAGATCGAGGAGCGTATCGGGCAGTACAAGGAGTTGGTCGAAAAGATGCAGACGCTCAAGAGGCGTATTCCTGCTACGCTCAGGGATGCCTTTTATCAGTTGATAGAATACCCGGTTATTGGTTGCTATGATATGAACGTCAAGCACTTGCGAGCCCGCCAAAGCTTCCTGTATGCTCGTGCAGGACAAGGTGATTTGGCACTCTCTTACTCCAAGCAGGCACAGACGGCTTTCAATGAGATTGTTTCTTATACCACCAGGTACAATACCGGTATTGCCTCAGGCAAATGGAACGGCATGATGGACTATAAGCCCAACAACTGGAGTTATCACCTGATGCCTGCTGTTGCTTCTGCTGCTGATGTGTGGCAAACGGAGAGTTCTATTCTGCAGCCTGAAATCACCATTGTGGCGGGCGGCAGCTATGAGGCAGCCTCCAATACCGTCAGGACGATTCAGGGCTTGGGTATCAGAGGTACCAGCGCCACAGTCTGGCCCCTTGACATGAAGGCCTATACCAATGCTTCACAGGCTCCTTATGCCGAATATACGCTACCGGTCCAGAAGGGACTGAACGTCATTCAGGTGCGTTGCCTGCCTACTTTCCCCATCAATACCTCCTACGACTTGCGCGCTGCTATTTCTGTTGATGGCGATGCTGCCTCCACCGTCTCCATCAAGACTACGGCCATGAGTGCAACCTGGGACGAGACTGTTGCGCAGGGTTACTTCCCGGCGGCCGTCCACTACGTCAGCACTGAGGATAAGAGCGTCACCGTCAGGGTTTCCTTCATGGATCCCGGACTGACCGTTAGCGCTGTTGCCAGCATCCCCTTCAGCTCGGGCATGGAGGACCTGACCAACGTGCTGCTTACCAATGCCGATATGGAATATACCGCCGCCAATGCTCTGAACAAGCAGGGTGTGACCTCGCGCGGCTATCCCCGCGGATGGCGCAACACGGGGTCGTTGAGCGGGAATTCATGGGGTGTCAACAACGATGCCAAGCATATTTATGGTATCAGTTGCTTCTGGGCTTCTGCCAGTCCGCTCCCCAATACCTTTGAGCTTTATCAGACCATTCCCGCCAGCAAGATTGAGCCCGGCACCTATCTGGTAACCTGTAACCTGGGTGTCTTCAAGGAGAAGCTGGGCACTTGCCGCCTCTTTGCCAATAAGAGCGTGCAGTACTATGGCAAGGAGAGCGACTATCTGCCGTCCGTCCTTACCTCTGGCGAGACCAATACCTTTGCCGGCTATGGTGGCAGCGGTTCCGGAAAGATGACCCTGAACCCCATGCAGGTCATTGTAACCGTCAAGGAGGGCGAGAGCCTGAAACTCGGCATCCGTACCAGTAACCACAAGGCCGATGGAACCCGCTCCACCAATGACAACCACGGCTGGTTCAAGGTGGACCATTTCCGCATCCAGAAAGTGAATGCCGTGGATGATGAAACAGGAATGAATAAAAGCCTATCCCCATCCCTTACCCAAGGAAAGGGGATTGTTTACGACCAGAGTGGTCGTAAGGTGCAAGAGGATAGCAACCAACTTGTTGGCTCATTAAAGAAGGGAATTTATATTATAAATGGTAAAAAGGTTTTGTTTTAGCGAACAATAGTTTTCTTGCCATCAACATAATATACACCGTGGGGTAGTCCTGCGGTGTTTTTTGTAGTTCTCACTTGCTTGCCGTCTAAGGTGTAGATACCCCGGCTGCTGTTGGCGTTTGGCTGTTGGCTATTGCTTGCTGTTCCAATTCCCGTCTCATTTTCCCTGACTTCAATCTGGCAGGCCAGGGCCGTTGCTTTATTCTCAATGTACGAGTTGTTGACCGTTCCCACATGGAAGAGACGTGAATCCTTAGCCTCGGTATAACTGCCATACTTGTCAATACCGGCATCATCCTCCTCATCACCGCCGATGAAATCGATGGTATAATTACCGGGTTTGGCATCCTGTGGGATAGTAACCAGGAAGGTAATACGGATAGAGTCGCAGCCGTTGCGCCAGCAGGCCGAGATATTCTTCGGCACCTTCTTCTGGCTTTGGAATCCATGCCAACGGTAGCCGGTCTTTTTACAGGCCGCATTATAAAAGTCGGCCAGTTTGCTGCAGGCAACCATATCATGCTTGCTGTTCACCTTGCTCCCGTCACTATAATATACCCAGTCCTCGGCAAACTGCTGATGAGCGCCCCTGGGTACCGTTACTTCCCATCCGTCCGGCACACGGATACCAGCGTATGACCAGTCCGTTACAAAGTTCTGAACATCAGAGCCGTCATCCACCACCGTAAAGCTCACCTCTATGGTACTGCCAGCCTCAGCCAGCTTAGGAGCCATTGTGCGTACAATCTTATAGCAGGAAGTCAGCAAGCACACAACTAAAGCAAGCCCCCCAACCAACCTCCCGCTGAAGGATGAGGCTTTTTTATTTTTATGTAATGTTATCATCAGATACTGTATTTTGAATTATACCTTTTGCCTTTTGAATTAAAAGGGCCCTCCCCTAAGGGGGGATACGGAAGGGGCCTTATTCTTCAAACACCGCTTTCCAGTTATAGACCCTGAAGAAGAAAGGTCGGTAGAAGTCAGCCGAACCTGTAGCGTTGAAATTATCGTTCCACTCCTTGCAGTCCGTATTGGTAGAGAAAACCAGTTCCCCCTCGCGTGACAGCGTCTGGTGCAGGTGTGGCATATAAAAGTTCTGGTACGTACGCGTACCTTTCTTATCCAGCACCCAGGGCATCGTCCATAACTGGTGACACTCCTCAAAGGGGCCCCAAGGGTTCCTGCTTCGCATAATGTACAGCTGTTTGCCGAATACAAATCCCTGTGCAGTCATGTAGTAATAGTCACCGTCACGGAATACCCATGCCGTGGATACCGAGCGGCTTGAGATAGCCGAACGGTTCGCCTCCTCAGCTGTAGGATAGGTACTCTGCCAGTGAAAAACACCCTTTTCATCAGCTATATAGTATTCCCAGGGCGAGCGCAGATCATGTGTCTGCGAGCGGGCCACCACCGGAGATGAAGTGTTCAACTGATCCTCAGGGTTCTTTTTATACTGGTTACATGAATACAGGTACGTATGCCCGTCTTCATCTTCCCAAAGTGTCTGGCCGTAGCCTATGGGGTCCTGCTCCAGGAAGTTATGATTCACGCTCAGCAGCTTCAGGTACGTGTCGTCCCCCGGCTTACCCTCCAGTGAGTAGATGGCCAAGGCACGGTTCTCGTTACGCATCAGATTCTCCGTGCCGTTATATACACCGGCCCAAAGCATCTGTAGCTGGCCGTCCACCACCGTGGCATCGCCAGCCCAGTACAGCCACTGCTGGTCAATCTCCCCGGCCTTAATCTGTGCCTCGGTTTTCTCCCCATTGGGGTGACGCAGGTGCGTGCGGCATGTGCCTTGAGCCTTGGAAATCCAGTCAGCTAACCATACCAGATTGGTACTCTTGGTGCCCGGCAGACTATCCTGGCCGAGCGTCTGCACCATGATGCTGTTGCGCGGGAAGGAACAGTTGCCCCGGGCCCGGTTGCTGGCATTTACCTTGCCGTAAAAGCTATCGTTAAAGGACCAGAACACATTGCCGTCAGGCAGCAGCGCAGTCTGTACGCCATCGCCTCCGTTCCAACCCAGGGAACGGGTAAACAGACCGTCATACAATTTGTCCTTGTAAACATACACATTGTGATTGGCATTGTTGTGTGGCATATACTCCAGCTTCCATTCCGTTTTCAATGACGGAATGGGCCATTTCAGCGTATCTGCCTCAACTTCATGCGTCAGGTCCTGTGCCAGACTGTTCACCGTCAGGCATAGAAATGAAAGCAGCAGATGTGGACGAAGGGTTAATCTGAAATTCATAAAATACAAAATAAAAAATGATTGATTCAGGGACGGAAGGCGGTTTTGTCCGTGTACTTCGGATAATAGAAAGCAGGCATGCCCATGGCCATTAGGGCAAAAGGCTTATGGCCGGGCGGCAAGTGCAGCAGCCGCTCTGTCCGTCGCTGTCCTGTAAACTTGAGTGCCATCTGCACCAGTCCCATGTAAATCTGTGAAACCCCGTGTGCCTCCGCCATCAGCGAGGCATTCTGGTATGCCATGTTGCAGTCCTGCCAGCCGAAATCATACTTCCCTGGGGCACTGATTACCATCAGCACCTTGGCATTGCAGGTACAGGGACGCAGTCCTGCCTTCCATTTTCTTTCAAAACGGTACAACTCTGCAGCCTCGTCGTACAGGTCGCGCAGCAGCAGCTTTGTCAGCGGACGCAACGGCTTGGACATCAGTACGCCTGCCAATCGCAGGAAGAACTTCATGGTAGCATCCTCCACCGCCTGCACATCAGCCGCCTCCAGCAACGTTACCAGCACTTTCCTGGAGTTCTCTGACGTAGGAGCCGTATATGCCGCCTCCTGAATATCCGCCAGTGCCTGTGCGGGTATGTCCTTATCCGTTATGGTGCGGTTTGACCGTCTGCTCTTCATCAGTTCCATCAGCGATTCAGGCGATGGAATCAGTTCTTTCCGCACCCTGTGAATCTGTTCGGGACTGAAGCCGCCATGCTGCAGGGCATCCGCTTCACATACATCCACGCAATGTCCGCACCGGATGCAGTTCCGGGCTTTTCTTACCACCGGCAGTTCCCCTTTCTCATAGGAAAATACAGCAGCGGGGCACACCAAGGCGCACCGTCCGCATCGCCGGCAGGAATCAGGGTTGATACATATCTTTCTCTCCTCCGTTCTCCCATTAGCCTGGGAGTTTTGATTATTGCAACTTCTTGAGCTCATAAAACATCTGGACCTCTTAAACCTGTTCACAGTTAAAGTTCTCCGACATCATGCAAGGAAACGGGGACAGGGCTACTTTCCCAGAACTTCCTCAGCAGCGTGAAGCAGAGCGTAAAGCCTGCTATAATGCAGATTCCAGCCACAATCTCTCCGCCGATCCATTCCACGAAACTGAAATCCCAAACCTTGTCGCCCAGGACATTCATCTCAATTACTGCCACCGAGTTGTTCAGGATATGGATGATACTGGTTACCACAATGTTGCCCGTCTTAGCGTAGATGACACCCAGGATCAGTCCCATTAGGATGGCGAATGGCACCTGAGCCGGGTTAAAGTGGATGATGCCGAACAGAATGGCTGATACCCAGATGGCCTTCTGCGTAGAATGTCCGTTGCGCATCAGATAGCCGCACATACCCTCACGGAACAGCAGTTCCTCTGCAATCGGACCAATCACGGCAATAGCCGCAGCACCCCATACCGTATGGGCCATGGATACCATCATATCCTCCATAACATCAGGCAGACTGAGTATCTCCGAGAGCAGGTCGCCGGCAAAAATACCCGATACGGATGCAATGATGGCCAGCATCGCCCACTTCCAGTTGACGGCCTGGACATTGAATGTAGCGGGGAACTCCATCATCTTCAATGCCCCTCCGCAGATAAGGGCAGTAACCAGTTCCGAAATTAATACCGCCAAAGCCATAAGGACGGAAGCGCTGCTGCTGGAGGGCTGGATACCCAGCATCTGCATGGGGATTATGGTAACCAGACCTGCCATAACCTGCATAATGCAGAAGATAAAAACAGCCAAAAGAACTTTCTTCATTGTGTAAATAGGTGTTAAGTTGCGCAAAGGTAATAATAATTTTCGTATTTGGCATAATTTTGCGGATTTCTGTGGTAGCTGGAGCCGCTTCTTTAAATTTTTTTGTATTTTTGCAACCATATAAACCAGAACTCTTAAATCGGAAATGAAACGGATTGTACTTTTCATATGTGTATTCCTGTTCTTCACTTTCATACTGAAAGCCCAGGTAACTGAACCGTCCGAAGGCTTGACGAAGGTGTATAAGTTCACCAGTGCACAGTTCTACTCCTACAACTACCCCTCCAAGGATGCTGCCGGCAATGACGTGGTACTTTCCTCCCTGCTTATCGCATGGGCCCCTTCCGGTCCGGAAGTTACGGACAGCATAGAGTCACTGCATATCTACAGCCATTACACCATCACCTCTGATAAGGAAAGCATGACCTCCAGCCAGAACTACCAGGACCGCATTCTCTTCGGAATGTTTGTAGGAAACTCCTACGGTTCTGACCCCAGCTGTAACTTTATCTCCCGTTCTATCGTCATAGCCCCCGACTATCAGGGCTATGGCATTACCAGCCGGCAGAATCACCCCTATCTGGCACAGGAACTGACAGCCCGTCAGGTAACGGATGGCGTAATGTACGGACTGATGCTCTATCAGAAACTTATTGATGCAGCGCAGGCGCTGCCCTTCAAAAGTGACTGGCGCACCTTTGCCCTCGGCTTCTCCCAGGGAGGAGCCTCCACCCTGGCCGTGCACCGTTACCTGGAGGAGACAGGCCTGGACGGAGAACTCCGCTTCCGCGGCAGCATCTGTGCCGACGGCCCGTATGACCTGTTGACAACCCTCCGCTATTACCTGCAGGATAACGGAGACAGTTATGGCACAACCACAGATCACCGCAGGGGCTTCAGCACCATGCCCATGGTCATCCCCATGATTATCCAAGGCATGCTGGATACGCATCCTGACATGCAGGAGCATACCCTGCAGGATTACCTGTCACAGCAATTCCTGGATACAGGCATTATGGACTGGCTGGCCAGCAAGGAATTTTCCACCGATGATATCTCCAAGAAATGGTACCTGCAGCTACAGGACGGATTGGATGCCGGTCCGCGGCACTACACCCCCGAGCAGATGCAGGAACTGTTCTATTCGCCCAAGTCGAATACCGTGTGGGCCCGCTTGGACAAACTCTTCACCCCCGCCCTGTATGAATACCTTACTGATGAGGACAACTTCAGTACCATACCATCCCAGAAGGGAGACATCTGTCAGGATATACACCGTGCCATGGCAGAGAACAATGTGGCTACAGGCTGGGAGCCCCGCCACCGCATCCAGTTCGTCCATTCCCGCGGAGACATGGTAGTGCCCTATGCCAACTACCTTTCCTTCCGTGATGCTCATCCCTTCGATGAGGATATCATGTACCGGATGGATGACAGTCTCACCCCGTCTGACCATGTAGCCGTGGGCACCACCTTCGTGCTGAAAATCACCACCGGTGGCTATTCCCAGTTTTTCAAGTGGCTGGATGAACCTTACGAGGCAACAGACATCAGCCCCGTCCGGACTCCGGAATCCCGAAACCAGAATGACGGGATATATGACCTTAGCGGCCGCAGGATAAAGTCCGGGAACGGAATTCCCGCCGGTCTGTACATCAGCAACGGAAAGAAAGTGCTAATCCGAAAATAATACACATCATTTATGAAAAACTACGGTAGAATCAGGGCTTTTGCCTTTGTAGCCCTGACAGTTTGTATGCACATGGCGGCAGTGGCACAGAACCAGCCCGGCATGCCATGGCAAGTTAAGGTAATGAGTTATAATGTACAGCACTGTGCCGGTCTGGATAATGTCATCAACTACGACCGCACGTCAGATGTCATCATCCGCGAGCAGCCTGATGTGGTGGCACTGCAGGAACTGGACAGCGTAACCGGGCGCAGCCAGGGGCTTAATCAGATAGACGAGCTGGCTCGCCGCACCTTGTATTATCCCGTCTATGCCAGTGCCATCAGCTATAGCGGCGGCAAGTACGGCTTAGGAATCCTGGCACACCAGCGCCCCCTTAGCGTAAACCGCATCCCCCTGCCCGGCAAGGAGCTGCGTGTACTGCTGGTAGTTGAGCTGCCCCATTACGTTATGGCCTGCACCCATCTTGATCTGGCCGAGGAAAACCGCCTGGCATCCGTACCCCTGATTGTAGCCGAGGCCCGGAAGTGGCAGAAACCTTTCCTAATAGCCGGTGACTGGAATGATGAGCCCGACTCCAAACTTCTGACCGAACTGAAGAAATACTTCACCATCAATACCGGTAAGAATAAAGCCACCTTCCCTGCCGACAGCCCCCGAATCTGCATTGACTATATCGCCTCCTTCAATAACGGACGTCAGGCCGCCACGCTGAACCAGTCAGTCATCAGCGCACCGGATGTGTCAGACCACTGTCCCCTGGTAGCAACCCTGCGACTCCCCCTGAAGGCTGATCAGCTGATGACCACACAGCCCTATCTGCAGGACCCTCAGCCCACACAGATGACCGTCATGTTCCAGACAACGGCCCCTGCCCACTGCTGGGTAGAGTACGGAACTGACCCCGATAACCTGCAGCGCAAGCGAGCCCTGCTGGACGGACAGGAAGTATGCTTCGATATAGAGAACCGTATTACCCTGGACAATCTGCAACCCGGGCAGCAGTATTACTACCGCGTCTGCGTAGTGGACCTTCTTCAGAAGCACGCCTACAGCTACCAAACCGGTGACACGTTACGCACACAGCTTTATCAGTTCCGCACGCCCCAGGTGAACAGTACCGACTTTACCTGCGTCATCTTCAATGACCTGCACGAGCATCAGGATACCTATGATTTCCTGTGTGACACCTTGCGAAGAGAAGGCATTTCGCCCGATTTCATCGTCTTTAACGGAGATTGCCTGCCCGAACCTTATGACCGTGAACATGCCATGCGCATGATACATAACCTGGCCGATCCCATTGGCGGTGCCCAGACCCCCATCTTCTTCATCCGCGGCAACCATGAGATACGCAACTTCTACTCAGCCGGCATGCACAGCCTAATAGGCTATCCGGATGACAGAACCTACGGTGGTATCAGCTGGGGCGACACCCGTTTCATGATACTGGACTGCGGCGAGGACAAACCCGATGACCACCGCGAATATGCCGGATTCAACGACTTTACCCGGCTGCGCGCCGAGCAGACCGACTTCATTCGCGCCGAACTCCGCAGCAAGGCATTCCGTCAGGCCAGGCGCCGCATCCTAATCAGTCACATCCCCGTCTTCGGCAATGATGATAAGTATCAGCCCTGTTCACAGGCATGGGGCCCGCTACTGAAGTCTCAACCCTTTGATATCGCCGTCTTTGCCCATACCCATCATTTCGTCTTTTCCCCCCAGGGTTTAGAGGGTGCAACCTATCCCGTAGTCAACGGTGACGGCCCCCGTATCAACCAGGCCGCTGTCGTCATCCTGCAGAAGCGTGGCAAGTCCCTTCAGCTAAGAACATTAAGCCGTAATCCCAAACATTGCATTAAGGCAGAGCTGTAACGTCAATCTTCCTGCAGCAGCCAACGCTGTAAAAAAGGAAAAAGCCAATATGGTATGAAATGCTGCGATTTATTCGCATCAGATACCATTATATAAGTTTTTTTTGTACCTTTGTGCCCGGCAAACCGCTAAACTGTTGGCAAGGTCTGCTAAAAACAGAGGAATGAAGAAGTATTACGTTAAGGACGGAATGACCAAGGCCGGAGGCTTTGTCAAGCGTACAGTGGACATCCTGGTGTCCTTCAGTGCACTTGTCATCGCCTCACCGCTGTTCGTCCTGTGCTGGCTGGCCATCAAGATAGATGACGGAGGACCCGCCATCTTTCAGCAGGAACGCATCGGACGTAAAGGTAAACCGTTCACCATCTATAAGTTCCGCAGCATGAGAGTAGATGCCGAGAAGGACGGACCGGCACTGTACGGTCACCACCTGGATACACGCATGACCCGTATAGGAACATTCCTAAGGGTTCATCACCTGGACGAACTGCCCCAGTTGTATAATGTGCTCAGGGGCGATATGTCACTGGTAGGCCCGCGTCCGGAACGTAAGTACTACATTGATCAGATTATGGAACATGACCCGCGCTACGTATTCCTCTATCAGGTAAGACCCGGCATAACCAGCTATGCCACCCTGTATAACGGATACACAGATACAATGGAGAAGATGCTGCGCCGCCTGGAGCTGGACCTCTACTATCTGGAGCACCGCTCCCTGTGGTTTGAGGCCAAGTTAGTCCTCTTCACCTTCATCAATATGGCAATAGGAAAGAAACTCTGAAGTTAAACATAAAACCAAGATTACATTTGTCTTACAAAGAAAAGGAGTTGCGCTAATGGCGTAACTCCTTTTCTTCAGTAGTGGACCAGCTTGGGCTTGAACCAAGGACCTCCAGATTATGAGTCTGTTGCTCTAACCAACTGAGCTACAAGTCCGACAAACCATGTGACGTGGTTTTCGGGTGCAAAAGTAGAGATTTCCACTGAATTATCCAAATGTGCAACAGAAAAATTTGGTCAGCAAAGTATATTTGTCTAATTTTGCACTCGCTAATGGAGAGACAGTGTGTAGCCACAATAGGTTTTTTTGACGGTGTCCACCGCGGACACCAGTGTCTGGTAAGTCAGGTTAGCGGACTTGCCCGTGAATTGTGCTGCCCGTCTATGGTCATAACCTTCGACAGACATCCCCGCCAGGTCCTCCATTCTGACTATATTCCCCAATTGCTTTCCACCCTTGAGGAGAAGAAGGCATTGCTGCAGGCCTTGGGTATCGACCGCCTGGAAGTGCTCCCCTTTACCCGGGAACTGAGCCGTATGACTGCGTTGGAGTTCATGCGGCAGGTACTGCGTGACCGTTTGCAAGTGAGCACCCTGGTCATGGGCTATGACCATCACTTCGGCAGTGACGGCGGAACCTTCCCCGACTATGTGGAGTGGGGCAGACAGGCCGGCATAGAAGTGGTGCTGGCCCGTGAGCTGGAAGGAGAGAAAGTCAGCAGCAGCCGTATCCGCCGCTTTCTGGCCCAGGGTGATGTGCGTATGGCCAACCACCTGTTAGGCTACACCTACTCCTTGGAGGGTGAGGTGGTCTGCGGTCATCAGGTAGGCCGGCATATCGGCTTCCCCACCGCCAACCTGCAGGTGCGGAATGACAAGCTCCTGCCCGCCCTCGGCGTATATGCCGTCAGGGTAACAGTCAGTGACGGCACCACGTATGGCGGCATGCTCTGCATCGGCCACCGGCCCACCCTGAACAATGGCAGTGAGTTGTCCGTAGAAGCCAACCTTTTTGACTTCCGGGGCAACCTGTACGGCCAGAAGGTGAAGCTGAGTATGGTGGACCGCCTGCGTGACGAACAGTCCTTCCCCTCCGTTCAGGCCCTTCAGCACCAGCTGGAGCAGGATGCCGTTCAGGCCCGGCAAAGGTTAGAGAATCAATGACAAACGCTGAATTCATATTACAGCACCGGACTGAGGATGTGCGTAAACTGGCCCTGAGGAAAATGCCCGAAGGGCTGGATGCTCCCTTCTGCCTACAGCAGATAGAAGGGTGGCAGCTGGCACGTAAGAAGATTCCCCAGTGGGCAGCCACCGATGGCCTGCTGTACCCTGTCCGCCTGTCAATGGAACAGTGCAGCAGCCAGCAGACAGCCCTTTACAAACGCAGCGTCGTAGAACGTCTGCTACAGGGCAGTACCGATAGAATGGCAGATTTGACAGGCGGCTTCGGAATAGACTTCAGCTACATTGCCCCCCTGTTCCGCGAGTCCGTTTATATCGAACAGCAGGAACAACTCTGCCAGATAGCCCGCCACAACTTCACCCGGCTGGGCCTAACACATGCCCGCATCCTGAATGCCCGAAGCGAGGAAGCACTTAAGGACATCGGCAACACCTCCCTGATATATGCCGACCCCGCCCGCCGTGACAGCGCCGGCCGTAAAGTCGTCCTGCTGCAGGACTGCCAGCCCGATGTCGTAGCCTTGCAGGATGAACTTACAGCCCATGCCCGGGTTGTGATACTCAAACTCTCCCCCATGCTGGACATTCAGCAAGCCCTGCGCCAGCTGCACCATGTCCGCGAAGTACACGTAGTCAGTGCCGACGGCGAATGCAAGGAACTCCTGCTCGTACTGCACCGCCGGGAAGAGCCGCTCCGCTATCACTGCGTAAACATAACCGACCCCATGCAGGAAACCATCGTAGAGGAGGGGACATACAGCCCCGTCATCTGCCGGCAGGAAGGAACCTACCTGTACGAACCCAACGCCTCCATCCTGAAGGCCGGTGTACAGGATGCCCTTTGTAATATATATAAGGTGCAGAAGCTGCACCCCTTCAGTCACCTCTTCACCTCCAGCCACCCCGTCACAGACTTTCCCGGCCGCCGTTTCCGCATCCTGGGGCGCAGCGATTTCAGCAAGCAAGGGCTACGCAACCTGCTCACCGGCCTCAGACAAGCCAACCTCACCGTCCGCAATTTCCCCTCCACCGTTCAGGAACTCAGAAAGAAACTCAAACTCGCTGACGGCGGCAGCGTTTACCTCTTCGCCACCACAATGGCAGGCGAAACTCACACCCTCCTCAAGTGTGAGAAATGTTAAATAGTATGTATTTCTTTGCGATTTTTGCATAAATCGTACAAACTTTGGGATTATTTTTGCTAAATTTGCGGCAGAAATAACTTAAAAACCTACTTAAATAACCTAATTTATGTCTACAAGGAGAGTTTTTTTAAAGGGTATGGGTCTGGCAACAGCAGGCCTGACTTTGGCTCCAGGTGAGCTGTGGGCTGATAAGAAGAAGGCTCAGCCTGCCCCCGCCCCCAAGAGCGAAAAGGTGAAGATAGCCTACATCGGTATCGGAAACCGCGGTCAGCAGAACATTGAGGAGTTTGCCAGAACCAATATGGTAGAGGTAGTGGCCCTGTGTGACGTGGACCTCCAGGGCAAGCAGTGCCAGAAAGCCTTGAGCATGTATCCCAATGCCAAGCGTTTCACGGACTTCCGCAAGCTTTTTGATGAATACAGCGACCACTTCGACGCCGTAGCTGTAAGCGTTCCTGACCATACGCACTTCTTCGTCTGCATGGCCGCCATGAAGCACGGCAAGCACGTCTATTGCGAGAAACCCCTTATCCGCACCTTCCAGGAAGGAGAGATACTGATAGAGATGGCCAACCGCCACCCCGAACTCGTCACCCAGGTAGGAAACCAGGGCCATTCCGAGGGCAACTACTTCCAGTTCAAAGCCTGGATGGAAGCCGGCATCATCAAGGATGTCACCAAAGTGGTAGCCCACATGAACAACGACCGCCGCTGGCACAAATACGACTGGAACATGACCAAGATGCCCGAGGGCGATCCCATCCCCGCAGGCATGGATTACGATACATGGCACGGTGGTATTCGCTACCATAACTTCAGCAACCTGTACCATCAGGGTGACTGGCGCAGCTGGTACGACTTTGGTATGGGAGCGTTGGGTGACTGGGGTGCTCATCTGCTGGATACCGCCCATGAGTTCCTGCAGCTGGGTCTTCCCTATGAGATAAACATGAAGTACGCCAAGAACCACAACGAGTTCTTCTTCCCCTTCAGCAGTACTGTTGAGTTCCGCTTTGGAGCCCGTGGCAACATGCCTCCCTGCGATGTGATATGGTATGACGGAACCGACAACCAGCCTCCATTGCCCGAAGGCTATGGCGAGAGCAAGCTGGCCGATGGTATTCCCGCCAGCGGACAGGGCGAATACACCAACCAGAAGCTGAACCCCGGTAAGATTATCTACGGACGCGACCTTACCTTCAAGGGTGCCAGCCATGGCAGTACCCTGGAGATAATCCCCAAGGAAAAGGCCGAGGCCATGAAGGACAAGCTGCCTCAGGTTCCCAAGAGTCCCAGCAACCATTACGTCAATTTCCTGCGTGCCTGCAAGGGTGAGGAGAAGACACGTTCTCCCTTCCAGATTGCCGGCGTATTGTGCCAGGTATTCTGCTTGGGCGTTATCGCTCAGCGTCTGAACACTCAGCTGTTCTTCGACCCCCGCACTAAGAAGTTCACCAACAACGAGTTTGCCAACGCAATGCTTTCAGGCATGCCTCCCCGCAAAGGTTGGGAAGATTTCTATAACCTCGATTAAAGCCAATTAACGTTATATCATAATATCGTTATAACACCATAATGAAAAATAAATAAAAATGATGAAGAAAATTATATTCGCAATGGCTATGCTGGCTGTATTGCCTGTAGCCGCAAAGAAGAAGATTGTTACAGAAACTCCCGCTCCCGTTCCTACTACGGACAATGTACTTACCGAGCAGGAAAAGCGTGACGGATGGAAGCTCCTCTGGGACGGTAAGACCACCGAAGGCTGGCGCGGTGCCAAGCTGACCGGCTTCCCCGCAAAGGGATGGCGCATTGAGGACGGTGTCCTGAAGGTAGAGGCCGCCAACGGTGCAGAGAGCGGTAACGGCGGCGACATCGTCACCAACAAGAGTTACCATAACTTCATCCTGAAGGTGGACTTCAAGATCACCGAAGGCGCCAACAGCGGTATCAAGTACTTCGTTGACCCCGATATGAACCAGGGCGAGGGTAGCGCCATCGGCTGCGAGTTCCAGATTCTGGACGACCTGCGCCACCCCGATGCCAAGTTAGGCGTGAAGGGCAACCGCAAGTTAGGCTCGCTCTATGACCTGATTCCCGCTCCTGAGAATAAGCCTTTCGATATCACCACTTGGAATACGGCTACTGTTATCGTAAAGGACAATCATGTAGAGCATTGGCTGAACGGCGTCAAGCTGCTGGAGTACGAGCGCAACACCCAGGAATGGAATGCCCTGGTAGCTTACAGCAAGTACAAGAACTGGCCCGACTTCGGCAACCGCGACGGCCGTATCCTCCTGCAGGATCACGGCAACGAGGTATGGTTCAAGAACGTTAAGATCAAGGAGTTTTAATGAAGAAGTCTTAATATGAGCAGCAGGAGGGCGTAGTCCCTCCTTTGCCCGTATAAAGCGTGTTGTCAGCTTTTTACATAAGAGAACTCAAAAACAATAACCAACTAAATCAAATTAATTTAAAGTGAAAAAGATTGTATTACTTGCGTGCGCCGCATTCATGACAAGCATCGGCGCCCGTGCTATTTCAGATCCCGTACAGTATGTAAATCCCCTGGTGGGCTCACACTCTACGGGCGGCCTGTCCACCGGTAACACCTATCCCGCCATCGCCCTCCCCTGGGGCATGAACTTCTGGACCCCCCAGACCGGAAACATGGGTAACGGCTGGTGCTACACCTACGATGCCGAGAAAATCCGTGGGTTCAAGCAGACCCATCAGCCCAGCCCCTGGATGAACGACTACGGGACATTCAACATCATGCCCGAGTGCGGTGACGACTATATCTTCAACGAGGACAAGCGCGCCAGCTGGTTCAGCCATAAGGCCGAAGTGAGCAAGCCCCACTACTATAAGGTCTATCTGGCAGACTACGACATTGTGACAGAAGTGGCTCCCACCAGTCGTGCCGCCCTCTTCCGCTTCACCTACCCCGAAGGCAAGAGCTACCTGGTGGTAGATGCTTTCGACCGCGGCTCATACGTGAAGATTATCCCCGGTGAGAATAAGATTGTGGGTTACACCACGCGCAACAGCGGCGGCGTTCCCAAGAACTTCAAGAACTACTTTGTCCTGCAGTTTGACCGTCCCTTCACCCTTACCGCCGTCTGCGATGCCGGTCAGGAGAACAAGTCGGCCCTGGAGACCCTCAGCAAGCATGCACAGGGTGTGGTAGGCTTCGAGACCAAGCGCGGCGAGCAGGTTAACGTACGTGTAGCCAGCTCCTTCATCAGCATTGAGCAGGCCGAGCAGAACCTGAAGGAACTGGGTAACAGAACCCTTGAGGAAGTAGCCGAGGACGGCCGTCAGGAATGGAACAAGGTCCTCTCCACCATCGACGTACAGGACGAGAGCGACGTTGACCGCCTGCGTACCTTCTACAGCTGTCTGTACCGTAGCGTCCTCTTCCCCCGCAGCTTCTACGAAATCAACGCCCAGGGCCAGGTAGTCCACTACAGCCCCTATAACGGTCAGACCCTGCCCGGCTACCTCTTTGCCGACACCGGCTTCTGGGACACCTTCCGTGCCCTCTTCCCCCTGGTCAACCTGATGTGGCCCTCCATGAGCCAGAAGATGCAGGAAGGCTGGGCCAACGCCTATAAGGAGAGCGGTTTCCTGCCCGAATGGAGCGCCCCCGGCCACCGTGCCTGCATGGTAGGCAACAACTCCGCCTCCGTAGTAGCCGATGCCTACCTCAAGGGCATCCGCGGCTATGACATCGACGCCCTGTGGGACGCCGTCAAGCACGGCGCCAATGCCGACCTGGCACATACCACCAGCGGCCGTAAGCAGTGGGCTACCTATAACAAACTGGGCTACGTACCCTATGACAGCATCAACGAGAGCGCAGCCCGTACCCTGGAGTACGCCTTCGATGACTGGAGCATCTACGTGTTAGGCAAGGCCCTGGGCAAGCCCGAGAGGGAAATAAAGGTCTATGCCGATCACGCCATGAACTATAAGAACCTCTTTGACAAAGAGCACAACCTCATGCGTGGCAAACTGGCCAGCGGCGAGTGGGCCCCCAACTTCAACCCCTTCAAGTGGGGCGACGCCTTCACCGAGGGTAACAGCTGGCACTACTCCTGGAGCGTCTTCCACGATCCTCAGGGACTCATCGACCTCATGGGCGGTACCGACACCTTCAACCACATGCTGGACAGCGTATTCATCCTGCCCCCCATCTTTGACGACAGCTACTACGGCGGCGTCATCCACGAGATCCGTGAGATGCAGATTATGAACATGGGCAACTACGCCCACGGCAACCAGCCCATCCAGCACATGATCTACATGTACAACTACAGCGGTCAGCCCTGGAAGACCCAGTACTGGCTGCGCGAGACCATGAACCGCATGTACAACGCCCATGCCGACGGCTACTGCGGCGACGAGGACAACGGCCAGACCTCAGCCTGGTACATCTTCACCGCCATGGGCTTCTATCCCGTATGTCCCGGTTCCAACCAGTACGTACTGGGCGCTCCCTACTTCAAGAAGATGACCCTGCACCTCGAGAACGGTAAGGACGTGGTAGTCACCGCCCCCGATAACAGCGACGTGAACCGCTACGTACAGCAGCTTACCGTAAACGGAGCCGAGCATAAAGTCAACTACGTAAACCACGCCGACCTGCTGCAGGGAGCCCGTATGGACTATGTCATGGGAGCCAAGGCCAACGAGAACCGCGGCACCGCCCCCGAGGCCGCTCCCTATTCCTTCAGCAAGGAGTACAAGGTAGCCTCCAAAAAGAAATCCAAGAAATAAAAGTCACATGAAAAAGATATTAACCGTATTGTGCGCAATCGTCTGGGCCGGCGTTATGCCGGCTCAGACCTTCACCATCACCGACTCCATGCAGTGGAAGGCATACGACGACTTCAATACCGCTCTCCTGGACAAAACCAAGAACATCTACAAGGCTGATACCGAACAGCCCAGTGCCGACCACCGTGGCAACGGAGCCCGTGACAAAGATTTCTCCGGCTGTGCTGCCGCCATCTGGTGCCAGGCTATTTACTATGATATGGTCATCAACGCCTATAATCGTGCCAAGGAAGAGGGGAATGAGGAGCTGATGAAGAAGTACAAGACGCTGCACAGCCGTATATATAACGGCGAGAAGTCGCACTATGTCAACTTCAACTTTGACGATCCCAATACCAACAACGGCTGGTTCGTCTATGACGACATCATGTGGTGGACCTGCGCCCTGGCACGTGCCCACGAGGCTTTCGGAACAAAGGCTTATCTTACTTATTCCGAGAAGAGTTTCTGCCGTGTATGGTACGGAAGTGCTGCTGTGGGAGATGACGGCTCGTATGCCGATCCCGCCCGCTTCGAAGGCGCTGCCGGCGGCGGAATGTTCTGGGAGTGGCAGCCCATAGCCAAGGCCAACCCCCACAAGCCCGGCGACTTCCGTTCGGCCTGTATCAACTTCCCTACCGTCATTGCAGCCTGTCTGCTGCACCAGCTCGTTCCCGAGGGGCGTAACACACCCACGTCTGCAAGGCCCACACAGCAAACCAAGGAATGGTACCTGGAGAAGGCAAAGGAGATTTATGCATGGGCAGACAAGACCCTTGTCAACAGTAGCGGACGCGTAGCTGATGGCATCCATGGCGGCGGTCCTGAGTACAGCGACCACCTCTACAATCAGGCCACCTATATCGGCGCCAGCTGCCTGCTGTATAAGCTGACGGGTGAGAAGACCTATCTGTCCAAGGCGCAGAAGGCTGCCGATTATGTGATCAGTAACATGTGTACCAATAGTATCCTGAAGTTTGAGAACGGATATGAGCAGGGAGTCTATACGGCTATCTATGCCCAGTACATGAAGATGCTGATTTATGACTGCGGTCTGAACAAATCATATACCAATAAGTATCTGAAGCATATCCAGCGCCAGATGCAGAAGGGATGGGACAACCGTGACCAGGAACGTGGCATCCAGGCCGGCAACTTCGCCAAGAAGACCGAGAGTACTGATGTGGTGGAGAGCTATGGCGGCAGCGGTCTGCCAGCCCTTATGCTGATGTTCCCCGCCCACATTACGGTGGATGATATCCAGGACGACATCCAGGATACCCCCGCCGAACAGGCCGCCAGTAACTCAGACATCTATACCATTGACGGCCGTCTGGTAAAGAAAAATGCCACCTATGGACAGGTGGCAAGTTTAGGCGAAGGCCTCTACATCTATCAGCAGAGGAAGCTGTTGGTCAGGAAATAAGGCCTCGGATTTCCTTCCAGGTCTCGTCCGTCAGACGCGTCCCCACCACTTGGATAACATAACCCGACAGTAAGGCACCCGTCTGCAGACACCGCTCCAACGGGGCACCCGCACATAAGGCATACAGGAACCCGCCGGCAAAGAAATCCCCCGCCGCCGTAGTATCCCTGACATCCACCTTAAGTGCGGGTGCCTCAGCTTTCTGCCCGTACTGAGGGGATGATGCCCCCCACATGGCAATAGCCCCCTTGCCGCCCAGTTTCACCACCGCCAGCCGGCACTGCTCTGCAATGCGTCTCAGCCCCTCATGCGGATCATCCGTCTGCGTATAAGCCGCACACTCCTCCTCATTGGCAAACACAATATCCATATACTCCGTAATCAGATGCTCATACATGGGACGCATCGCCTGCACCATATTATAGCTGCCCAGGTCAATGCACAACGTCATCCCCGCCTCCTTAGCCGTCCGGCAAATCTTCTCCATCAGCTCCGCATTCAGCACCAGATACCCCTCAATGTACAGGATATCATAACCGCTGAACAGCTCCGCCGTAATCTCCTCAGGCACCATCTGCGCCGCCGCCCCCAGGTAAGTCCCGAAGGTACGCTCCCCATCCGCCGAAATAAAAGTATGAGCCACCCCCGAAGGCGTATCACACAGCGTCAGCCGCGTATCCACCCCTAACTTCCTGAACGTGTCAGCAAAGAAAGCACCCGTCTCATCCCTGCCGATTTTGCCTATATAGCCGGGGCGGGTACCCAGGTTCGCCAATGCCAGCACCGTATTGCTGGCACTGCCGCCTGTAGCCCTGTGCGGATGCAGCGCCCGCATGTGCAGCCTCACCTCCCGCATCCGCTCCTCGTCAATCACCGTCATGCCGCCCTTAGGCAGCTGCAGGCGTGTCAGCAGCTCATCATCCCTCATCTGTACCAGCACATCCACCAGCGCATTGCCTATACCTATTATCTTCTTCATGTCACATCAATTTTTTGCAAAGATATGAAATAAAACCAATGAAAAAGAGAAAAAAACGCATAAAACATAAATTTTTGAATTATGAATTTTGAACTTTAAATTATTTGTCGTACTTTTGCACCGCATTTGCGACACAGACTTACATACTGCTTCAGTAGCTCAGTTGGTTAGAGCACATGACTGTTAATCATGGGGTCGTTGGTTCAAGCCCATCCTGAAGCGCAAAAGCCAGGCAAATGCAAATTGCTTCAGTAGCTCAGTTGGTTAGAGCACATGACTGTTAATCATGGGGTCGTTGGTTCAAGCCCATCCTGAAGCGCAAAAGCCGAGAATCCTTCTCGGCTTTTTTGTGTTTTGGACATCAAAAACAAGTGAGCTGACCAGTTTTGCGTGGTCAGCTCACTTGCTTGTGAATGTATAGGGTAGAGCCTAAATTACGGACGTGTTACGATGTAGTTTACTACTGGATAAACGCCACCGGCATCCTTCACGTAGTACCATACAAGGTTCCAGCGGAACTGCGGGTGTGCCATATCGTTCAGCGAAGGCAGACCGGGTACGGACCCCTCAACGGTAAACTCTTTACCGATGGTATGTGTGCTCTCGTTGGTGTGGTTATAGTTGAAGCCCACGCCAGCCTTAACACCGTTAACGGTAGCCACCAGCTCAGTCTCCACATCCACACTAACCGATGTGGTTCTGGCATCGCTGGTAGCCAAGCTGATAGAACGTTGGGTATAGGCACCTGTTCCTGCCATCTCGTTTGTATAGCCTCCGTTCAGGTCCTTGGCCTTCAGGAAGGGGTAACTATCGCTGACATACATGGGCACGTTGTCATAGTTTGCCGGATAGCTCCATGGGTCACCAGGTGTTGATGTCAGGTGATACTGTGGCCTGGCCACGCCCTTCTGGCTGGCCATCAGCTGTACGTAGTCAGCCAGTTTCAGTCCTACGAAGGCACGTGTTCGTGGCATAGAGAGGACAAACTCTGTTCCGATGTCGTCCGGGTCATCGCTCGACATAATCTCGTATCTGTATGTGTCGTAGGGTGTGGCATGCATCACTACTACGTGGTCTTCGCCGGCAGCGTAAGTCTGACCATAGGAGGTGGTTGTCTCATGTTCGGTAGCGATGCCGCCTGAGACGGTTACCTTGGTAGTAAACTCAACTCCGGCAGAAATACCGAGGAAGGGAACGCTGAAGGAATGCTCGTAGCCGCCGATGACACTTCCGCCCCAGGTGTCAGACTTCACGGTCTTGTCGCTGGAAGATGTGGTCTTACCCCATACTGTCTCGGCCCTGTCTGCTCCGCTGAGTCCCTCGTAGTAAGGTGCAGCTGCAATAGCGGCATAGATGCGCGGCTCGCTGAAGGTCAGTTCGTGGCTGATGTACCTGAAGCGCTTAGGACGCACACGGTCGGCGAATTTGCAAAGCACAGGGTGGCTGTTCAGTTCATTACCATCCCTCATGTTCTGAAACATCCATTTGGTTTCTTCTGGGTTTTTCATGTCTTTGCTCCATGTGGAACCATTATTACACCATCCAAAATAATCTTGGTTAAACGAGTTCCTTATATTGACAGTATTGCCGTCATCGCCTAACCATACCTCCCAGAACTCTGACAGCGTATGATTACAGTCGTCATCCCTGCCTACAATCATGTTCCAGATGAATACCAGGAGATCTTTTCCGTCAGCTTCGCTTGCTTGTACGGCAGCTATGGCATCGGCAGCAACAGAGTAGCTTGCATTCTTTACGCTTGCCATTGTAACGAAGCGGAAGGTGGGCTTGGCATTGGTCTCATCCCATCGCCAAAGCCCGTCACCCACAATCAGGTCTTGTGTGTAATTCCGTCCGCGGAAGTGACCGAATACCAAGTCCATGTTGCCCACATGATTCCTTGTCTCGTCATTAGCCGCAAAGCAGTCAACAGATGTTTTGGGCAGGACAATCTGCTCAGTCAGGCTCAGGTCTTTATTATAGTGCAGACGGTACATGTACAGGTAGCCGTTCTTGGTCAGCAGGTAGTTATTGCTGTTCTCTAATCCACGGGTCAGGATGGCAATCTCCGGCAGGTCGCTATTGCTCATGTTACCCACCTTTACGTCGCAGAAGAGAGTGGGTGAGCTGAGAGGCTTGTTGACAATAGGTTCCTCGTTGACATAGCCCTTACTGTAAACCCTAAGGCTACCGATGTCGTTATTGTTCATAACCATAACAATGTCCTCGTAACCATCGCCGTTCACATCTGCCACGTCGTAACGTAGATTAGGTGTGCCTATGTAGCTGCCCTCGTCGGTAAAGATGCGTTCACGGATACAACGGAGTGTGACACCGTCAAAGACGGCAATCTTGTTGGCGACGTTCATTACAATTTCCTCTACGCCATCGCCTGTCATATCTTGGATACAACGCAGGTTGAATGCACGGGCAAAGTACTCGCTGCGCAGGTCTGCCAGCAGGTCGTCATTTTTACCGAATATTCTGCGGGACAGTTTGTTGTTATTGAACGTGGGCATAGTCCATTGGTATTCATTACCTTCGGCATCCAGCAGGGGGCGTGACTCATAGCCTTCCAGTATGGCGTGGTTCTTGGCAGAGTCACCATAGATGGTCACGTAAACAACACCCTCGCCCATCACAGCGGCAACGTCAGCCACCTTGCCTGTAGTCTTTCCGTCGGTGAAAACGCGGAAGGGCTTACTCCATGTGGCATATACCAGATTCTCATAACCGTCGGCATTAGTCTGGGCAGTCACTTTTCTAAGGTGGCGGTAAGCGTCAGCTCTGTTCACATTTGCGTTAACCATGCCCTTGTCAGAGAATACCCATGCGTTTCTGTTACTTGGCTTATAAAGGACACCTGAACGGTTCTCATAACCGCCGCCAAGCTGAATGCCTGAATAATCAAAGAATACACTGCTACGGTCAGAGCCGTATGTGTAGTAAGTGCCAAGGGGGCCGTTTGTGTTCACTACCTGCATGGGCATCTTTCGCTGCGGGGATTTTTCCGCTGAGCTGATGAAAGCCTGCTCCAGCATCTCAGTATAGACAGAGGGGGCGGGACGGCAGCCGCGCAGGGTGAAGGCACAACGGTCCTCATGAATCACTCGTGGGCAGAACTTTGTGTTGAGTGAGCTGATCTCATAGCTTACGGGGCGACCATGACGCATCGTGTTACGGGTAAGCCACGCGCCGGTAATCTCATCGTTAGTCAGCTCGCCGTCCGGGTTGATATAACCGTTGGGCATCAATTGCAGGTGAATGGTGTCAGGACCCTCAATCAGTGGCCTTGGCCAGTCCTCGAAGCCTCGGTCCTTCAGGAAGTCACCCAACTTCATGGTGTCAGCCTGCAGTTCCTTTATCATAGCATAAATCTCGTCAATGGACGGCATCTCCCAACCCTCAGGCATAGCCAGACGACCACCGTTAACGGTATAGTATGCCTTTCCGTTCTTCTCAAACTCAGCGGCATCGTTGGGGTCAATGCTCTTCCAGATATTGGTGCTGCTGGTCTTGGTAAGGCCTGCCATCTTTACAGGCTTCAGGTCCTCCAGCATCCACAGCATGTCACCGATGCGTACGATAGGGTAGTTGTAGCCGTTGGCATCCTCGCAACGGAAGAAGTCGAATGTTACGGCATGTGAACTCTCAGGACTGACGTGCATGATGGTCTTCATCTTTCCGCTTGTACCCTCAAAGCGCAGAATGTCGCCTGGGGTGAATGGCATCAGCACTACATCTGCCATTCCCTTGGACCTTTTCTGTGCGGGAGCCCTGAAAACATTCTTCACGGACAGATTGCTCTCGCCCCACTGCTGAGCACCGCCCAGGGCAATGCCGCTGAAGGACTTGCTGCCGTTACAAATCCAGCGGGTACTGTTCTTAACGCCTTGTCCCTCGATATTCACAATGAAAATTCCCTTTCCCTGTGAGGGGATTCGGGCTGTATTCCGGCCCTTGGATGCATTCAGCGTGGCAGCATCCAGAAGCATACCGCTCGTATTGTAGATGCTGATGTGTACCGGGCCATCCTGCCTGGCGTCAAAGATAAGGGTTCCGTCGCCCAATGCCGGGTTGGGGGTGAGGATAGGTTCGGAAAGAACCTTAGCCTCCTCTACGTGCTCGATGGGAGTGATGGTCTCCTCGTCTGCAAGACGCAGAATGTCCGTACCGCTAAGGGTGACGGGGGCAATCTCGGGATGCGAAAGATTGGTAACTGTCACTTTCTGGACGTCGGTACTTTCGCCTCTGCCTGAGAAAGTGAGATCGATGGGGAAGGATTCTCCCCACATGGTGGAGGTGCACAGGGTAATCAGCATTGCAGCCGTCAGCCTCCGACCTTTGAGTAAGTTGTGTTTCATAAAAGATAATACCTATAATGTATGTTTATCCGTTTGTGTGTTTGGTAAGTGCGGTGCAAAGTTATGAAAAATTTGATAAAGCGCAAAGTTTGCTAAATTAAAAATCGGTAAACTTCTGTTACAAAACGTGCATTGTGTAACAAATCGTTTTTCTCGTTTAGCGGTTATCGAGACCTCGTAACCTGAAGGCTGTGGGAGCTTTATCTGAAGTCGGTTGGTGACTGGCCGGTTTGTTTCTTGAAGGCGCGGTAGAAGCTGATGCGGCTGGAGAAGCCGGTGGCCTGGGCCAGCGCATCGGTGGTGTGTTGCAGCAGATAACCCTCGTGGATCAGCTGCTTGGCTTCCTGAATGCGGAAGCTGTTGACCCACGCCTTGAAGTTGATGCCCTCGCAGTTGTTAATGGCGGCAGAGACATTGCGGTAGGAGTCGCCTGCCTGAACGGATATGTCCTCGATGGTTAGGTCAGGCTTGGTAAACAGCTGTTTCTCTGTCATCAGTTCTGTCAGGCGCTGCATCAGTGCCGTAGATTGTACGTCGGCCAGTGAACTCTGCCCGCTGTCTACGATATTATTATCGCCTGTATAATCGTTTACGGACATGGCGGCCTCAATCTGGTGGAAGGTGAAGGCGTAGTTGATGAAGCGGATGCCAAACGCGGCATAGTAACCTGCCAGTACCAGAGTGAAGAGGAGGCTGGTTATTACGGAAGGACATAGAGCGTAGATTAGGGCCAAAATTCCGATGGAAAGGGCAGTATAGAAAGAACGTCTTACCCAGCGGAGGCGTTCCCACTCGTCGCTGGAGAAATAATCTGCCATGCGGTGTTTGTACTCGCGGTAACGCCGGCGGAAGCTAAACACATAGCCCACCAGCTTGTAAGAATAATAGGCGATAAGCAGGATAAGGATGACGGAACTGCAACGGCTGTCGTAGAAATACACAACGAAGGCTGCTACAGATGGCAGAATCACATAGATGAGCTGCCGGATGAGTCGTGACCACGAGAAGAACTGTACATCAATGAGGGTGGTCAGGGCAAAGGTGAACAGGAAGGCCTGCAGAATGCTGATGGAGAGTATGATAATCTGCTGCAGGACGGGTTCCATGGCCAGTTGGATGGTCATGGCCTCGAAGATGAGGGTGGTGAAGAAGGCCAAATAGCCGCACCCCATCATGCGGCGTGCCATGCGATAGCCGCGCAGACCTGCACCGTCGGGGACAAGGATGAAGAGGAAACAAATGCCTAAGGCGAAAATCAACCCGGGCAGTATGTAGTTGGTTAGTATGTCGTTCAGTAAAACTAACATTTTTCCTTGCTTACAGCCCGCAAAAATATAAGTTTTTTTGCAGATTGCCTCATATCCCGCAAAAAAGTATTAAAAAAAATCCCGCAGGAAGTCTTAAAACCTGCGGGACTTTGTGTTTTCCAAGTGGTATGGTCTTATCGAATGAACAGTAACTCTCTGTATTTAGGCAGGGGCCAGAGGGCATCGTCTACGATGAGCTCCAGCTTGTCTATCTGATAGCGGATGGTATCGAACATCGGAGCGATGGTATCGTGGTAAGCGATAGCCTTCTCGTGCTCGTCCTCTATCTTGTTGGCAACCTTGCGGGCTGATACCAGTTCCTCAACCTGTGTCTCGATAGTAGCGGTACGCTGTGCAATCTCCTCGATGAGCTTCAGGTTGCGAGCGTTCAGTTCCTGGGCCTTGTCGGCAGGGAAGGCTGTTGTCATGCGCTCTACGTTGCGCAAGAGCTGGCTCTGGTAGTTGGTAGCCACGGGGATGATGTGGTTCATGGAGAGGTCGCCCAGAACGCGTGCCTCAATCTGAATCTTCTTGGTGTAGGTTTCCCACTTCACCTCGTTACGGGCGGCAAGTTCCTTCTTTGTCATTACGCCCAGGCTCTCGAACATGTCGATGCTCTCCTTATCCAGATAGCGCTCGAAGATCTTGGGACAAGAAGTCTCGGTATCCA
>JAEEGF012431352.1_pt1 | contig 28542 bp, 26 predicted proteins | sample 9134171 | NCBI WGS metagenome assembly JAEEGF01 (sample SAMN16246542, study PRJNA631951) | gut metagenome | biome: gut microbiome; feature: rumen; material: AP-attached | host: Bos | place: Iran: Karaj | collected 2018-10 | reverse complement strand
CAATCAATAATAAGAAGTGATGTATGAAAAAACGCTAATAAGTTTTGGTTGATTTTATAATTTTGCCGTTATATAATGAAAAACGTCGTCGGGGTGTGGCTCAGTTGGTAGAGCACTATCTTAGGGAGGTAGGGGCCGCGTGTTCGAATCACGTCACTCCGATTTGCGTGTAAAGCGAGATATGCGCACAAAACAAGGCGGACAGCTGTTTGAGTTTACTCAAGAACGGCTGTCCGCCTTGTTTTGCGCATACGGCGAACGCCGCGACAACGAGGAACAAGCGAAGCAGTTCCGAGTTTGTCGGCATGTCTCAACTCAAAAAAGTGGTTCCTAAGTGGTTCTTAAAAATGGCTTAACCATGCGGTTTAAACTTTGATAAGCGAGAAGTTAATGATGTTAAGGTTGTGTCCTTCGATGTATGCAAAAATAGAGTTCGTGAAAAAACCTTTTTTCTACTCAACTAGTGATAGAACAAACTAAAAATACTATCGATTGTATCATACAAAATCTGTGCCTATAATCTGATTATAGAAAAGAGATGGCCATTCCTTTATAGAAAATTCAACACTGGGTTGAGGAAGGATTATATATGATAGGCAAACAGATTAAGTATTTTAGATTACAAAAACAGGCAAAGCAGGAAGAACTGGCTGAGTACCTCGGGGTATCGTATCAGGCGGTTTCCAAGTGGGAGACAGGAGCAAGTGACCCGGATATATCCCTGCTTCCAAAGCTTGCAATATTCTTTGGTGTCAGCATCGATGAGCTTTTTGAGCTTCCTTACGAGGAACAGATGCAGCGCATTGAGAACATGATCTTTAACGAAAGAAGAATTCATCCTGATACATTCAGGCAGGCAATCAGCTTTTTGGAAGATAGGCTTAAACAGGATCCAAAGGATATACGAGCTATTGGAAACCTTGCAAGTATATACAATCACAGAGCACGTAGTGATCACGAACTGGCTTCGGACTATGCCCAAAAAGTATTGGAGATGGATCCGGATGATAAGGGCGGATGGGTTGACTTCCTCGAAGCCAATGGTGGTGTCTGCGGCGATGAGTGGTATGATAATCATTTTGAAGTGATTCGCTTCTTTAAAGAACTGTTAGAAAAACATCCGGGAAATTATCGCTGCCTGTACGCTCTTTTGGAAAACATGATTGCCGATGGTCGATATGATGAAGCAATTCCGTATATTGAGCAGATGAAGAAAGCCAAAAAGAATCATCAGTATCTCTTGTACACAGGCGATGTGGCATTTGGGAAAGGCCGTTTAGAAGAGGCAAAAGAAAACTGGGAAGCAATGGTAAAAGAGTTTCCTGATGTGTGGCAGGCATTTTGTGATTTGGGTGATGGATATGCCAAACTTGGCATGTATGATAAGGCTCTGGAGGCTTACGAAAAGTCTTTTGACATGCAGGAAAAGCCCAGAATCGCTGAAGGCCTTTGCTCAATGGCGCAGCTCCATGAATCACACAAGGAATATGATAAGGCTATCAAAGACTATCAGAGACTGATTGAAAACCTTAGGGAAGACTATGACGTGACCGAAGGTGAGCAGGTGGACAGATATGTCAGAGAAATTGCCAGGTTAAAAGGAATCAAAAAGAATAGATAAAATGCGAAAGGGATGTGATTGGTACGAGTCACATCCCTTGTATGAGGTAAAGTTTAGATGACAATTGGACTGGTTTCATACAGATGTAAGGATAAAGATATTTCTTTTAATATGAGTCAGATTGAAAGAGCATTACGTGATACAGCGGGGAAGGTTGACCTGTTGTGCTTTGGAGAAACATTTTTGCAAGGCTTTAATTCGTTGTGCTGGGACTATGAGTTGGATAAAGACGTTGCTCTGGAAAAAGAATCTGATGACATAAAGCAGCTTCAGCGTTGGACCGAGCAATATAAAGTGGCAATCCTGACAGGCTATGTCGAGAAAGAAGCTGATGCGCTGTATTCATCCTGCATCACGATATCTGAAGGGAAGATAATAAATAATTACAGAAGAATTTCCAAAGGCTGGAAGGAGTATACCAAGACAGATGAACATTATCAGGAGGGGACATCTGTTGATAGCTTTTGTCTTCGTGGCGAGGAAATCACTATTGCATTATGTGGAGATTTATGGGATTATCCTGAAAGATTCAAGACCGATAGCCTGCTGATTTGGCCGGTCTATGTAACATTTACTACTGATGACTGGAAACAAGTAGAAAGTGATGAATATGCCAAGCAGTCTTTTCTTGCGGCTAAAGATGTGCTGATGATCAATCCAATTGACATAGAAGGCCAGAATCATGGAGGATCTAGCTATTTTCATGACGGAAAGCTGGTGGAGAGGACATCATACGATAAAGAGCAGATAATAATAGTAAATTATGGAGAGAATAAATAATGGTTGGGGAATTTATTATGAAGACAAAGGGCATAAGTTTACAGACGCTATGCGCACCATGCAATTGTCATTGCAGGTATTGTCTTCTTTCATGGGAGAAGAATCCGGTTGGATTACCCTATGAGGAAAGTGAAGAGTTTGCACAGTCTTTTTATGCTTGGATAAAGACAAACAGGCCAGAGCTCGATTTCAATTTTTCTTACGGCTATTCCATGGATATGCCGCAGATGTTTAGGGCAATCGATTTCATGAACTCTATCGGTTCTATTGGCGGAAAGCTGATGCAGTTTGATGGTATGAGATTTAGAGAAGAAAATGAGATCATATCACTTATGCATAAGCTACGTGAACATGGGATAGAACATCTGAATTTTACTTTTTACGGAACGAGAGATTATCATAACAAGTTTTGCGGAAGATCAGGCGATTATGAATATATGCTTTCGCTTATTGAGGCTACGCAAAAAGAAGGTATTGAGGTTAGTTGTGGTATTCCGGCAACACATGAGAATGCTTCTCAGATAGATCAGTTATCAGAATGCCTTCGTGAGTGTGGCGTGACACAGCAAAGACTGTTTGTTCCACACGAAGAGGGACGTGGAGCAACTTTAGCAAATATAAGACTTTCGGCAGAAGATTTGGCTCTTTTACCAAGCACCAAGAAACTGCTTAATACAAATGTTTTCAAGACAGAGGCAGAATGGTGCACGAGTGAATCATATAAGCAGGAAGAAAATAGGCTCCTTATCATTTCGCTTACACCGGAGAATATAAAAGAGTACAGAGAAATGGGCTTTGAGGCGCTGATAGCACACGTGGAAAAGCTTGATGACGCTTTCTATAACTCCACCCCATCATTTATGGAGTTGGCAGAAAAGTATGGCAATCCAAGCAGTACACTTCTTTATAGTCAGAGGGATATGTACAATCATTTCCAGAGACTATATATCAAGGACCATGGCCTGGACATCTATGATGTGACAGATGAAAGATACAGCGGCAGTAGGAGATATTGATAGTATGATAAAAAGCGTTACCACAATAAATGAATATGATGGCTTTATCAACAGCTTCCTAGATAATTCGAAATTCTCTGATCCTCATCTGACGGCGAGAATCGAGGCCGGTGAAAAGGTTATTAAAGCCAGTGATCGTTTCAAAACTTTTGTAGCTATCGAAGATGGTACTGTAACCGGATACATTGATGTTACACATTGTTTTGCAGAGAATGAACCATATGATATTTTGGTAAAAGAGGAATATCGTAGGAAAGGCTATGGAAGGCAGCTTTTGGTGAAAGCACTTCAGGAGAATGAACCAAAAGACATGATGCTTCTCGTGGATTTTGATAATGAGCCAGCAATTAACCTTTATGAATCCTTGGGGTTCATCAAGAAAGAAAGCGGGAATCTGCTGACTGCGTATTGGAAAGTGCCAGATGATAAGGCTGTGGCGGAATTGTATGAATTGATACGTGATAGGATAGGATAGGTGCAATAAGTGGGAGCCCTGAACAGTAAAAACTACAGTTAAATAAATATACAATAACTTTTACAGTTTAATATATCCTTCTATTCTTTTTTCTTCTTATCTTTTCTTAATATCTTTGTTTGCGGATTTTTTTATTTGTGCTTGGAGTTGCATTTGCCAGATTCTTGCGCTATGATGATTCCTGCGTTGTTTATGTGATTATGTGATTAGTATGATTTTGTGATTGAGCGATTATGTGATCGAGCGATATGTGAATGGGCGATTATGTGATTGAGTGATTATGCAATCGATATGATTTTTTGTGATGATATAATTCTGTGATTGATATGATTTTGTGATGATATAATTCTGTGATCAATATGATTATATGATTGATATTGCGCATGACGATAAGAAATATGGTGATGTGCGATTATTTGTTGAGAATTACGTCTGATTTTCAGATTTGTTCTAAATGAAGGTAACCCCTTTCTGGAGTTACCCGTGGAATCCAATTTTTTTAATATTGATAGTAGTCAGGACGCTAGGAGAGTACCTCTTTTTCCTAGAGTTTGGCTTGTTGAGGGTAAGGGCTACCTCTCGTGCGGAAATATGTCTCAAGCAGGGGTAATACTGTTATAAGAATTGATGGAGCTTATCCATTTTTCTTCCGCCTGTATTTGAATTTTGTCTAAACAGAGGTAACGAAAAAATAGGGCTACCTTCAGGAAAGTATTTATGGAAAAACAGACGTAAAAAATTACTGTTTATTAGAAAGGAAATAACTATATTATGACAAATATAAATGATGAGCTTAAAAAGCAGCTTGCAAAGTGCGAAAAGCTTTTACAGGAGGTGGAAAAGCGCCAGAGAGCATACAAGAATCTCGAGCCAGGAAATATAAGAGTCGCTAACAGCCACGGTTGTCCACAGTTTTATCTCAAGAGGCCGGGAAAGGACAAAGAAGAGTACATTCATACAATTGAAAAAGAGAGAATTCATCTTCTTGCTCAACGTGACTACGAAGAAAGAGTACACAAAGAACTAGTGAGCTTGAGCAAAAGACTTAATAAATTCATAACTGGTTATGACCCGAAAGCTATAGAAAACATCTATGAAAGAATGTGCGATACCAGGAAGAATCTTGTCATACCAATTGTAATGACAGACAAGAAGTACATAGAAAAATGGATGGAGACGCATAAAGGCGGCGAGAATACTTATGGCGAGGCTACAGAATTCAAGACGCAAAGGGGCGAGTACGTAAGATCTAAATCAGAGAAGATTCTTGCAGACTATTTCTATAGCCATGACATCCCATACCAATATGAACCGAAGTTTACAGTAAGCGAATCGAGAAGTGTATATCCGGATTTTGTCTTATTGAACGTAGGTAAAAGAAAAACTATCTACTGGGAGCATCTTGGCAAGGTTGGGGAAGAAATATATGCCACCAGAAATTTCAATAAGCTAATGGACTATGAAGAACAGGGATTGATTATAGGTGACAATCTAATAATAACTATGGAAACAGAGGAACGTCCTTTGGATATAAGAATCGTCGAACAGAAGGCTGGATTGTTCCTTTCATAGTATCAGATTTGGGCTGTATATATCGGCGGATTATTGCCGGTGTAGTAACAGAGTTCATGGTGTGTATATTGAAATATAATAGCTTTTGCATGTAAGTATCCATATTTTTTGATACAATAGTTGGAATAATAGTATTTGAGGGATATTTTGGAGGAGAAGCATGAGATTCGGACCTATTATAGTAAAAGATAAGCTTGGCAGAGAAGTAGTTTTTAGAAACGCAGAACCTTCAGATGCAGAAGACCTTATCAGGTACCTGAAAGTGACAACTGCGGAGACTCCATATCTGATCAGAGAGCCTGATGAAGTCACTATTACAATAGATCAGGAAAAGAACTTCATCCAGGGAAGAATTGATTCTGACCGTGAGCTCATGCTGGTTGCGACAATAGATGGTAAACACATCGGCAATTGTTCACTTATGGGAATAGGTGGTTATCGAAGATACAGGCATAGATGCGATGTTGCTATAGCTCTTTATCAGGAATACTGCGGATCAGGAATCGGCAAACTAATGATGGAAACAGTTCTTGATGTAGCCAGGAAATGCAGTTATGAGCAGGCTGAACTTGAAGTTATAGCTGGTAACGACAATGCAATAGCTCTATATGAGAAGCTTGGATTTACTAAATATGGGGAATTCCCGGACAACATGAAATATGCTGACGGAAAATATACCAATGCATATTGGATGATGAAAAAACTTTGATTAGAACAACTAGGAGAATGACATGGGGGAACATGACAATAAGCAGGCTATCCCTTCAATTAGTGAGGCGGAAGCTCTTTTAAAAGAGGCTGCGGAATTGAATCCAGGCCCCTGGGAAGCACATAGCAGGAATGTAGCTAAAGCAGCCAGAATGATAGCAGGTAAATGTGATGGGATGGATCCGGATAAAGCGTATGTTCTTGGACTTCTCCATGATATTGGAAGGCGTTTTGGAGTTAGCTTCTTGGCGCATGTGTACGATGGTTACAAATATCTTTTGGAATATGGATATTCTGGTGCCGCCAGAATAGCTCTGACGCATTCTTTTAACTGTGGAAAGCTGGAAGACTATGTCGGTAAGTTCGATCTTTCTGATGATAAGCAGGCTGAGGTAAGACATCTATTATCTGTAACAAAGCAGGATGATTATGATTATCTGATCCAGCTCTGCGACGCTATCGCCATGCCGGATGGAATTGTTTCGATAGAGAAGAGGATGACTGATGTTAAGACCAGGCATGGTTATTACCCTCAGGACAAGTGGGATAGAAATATCTTTTTGAAAGAATATTTTGAGAAAAAGATGGGCATTAGCATTGACAATCTGGAAGACGACATATGACTAATAGTGAAGAGCTACGTTGAAGTTACATTCTGATATGGGGGCTCGTAGGCAAATGCTGATGGCTCTTTAAATATATATGTAAAACAGGGAAGACATTTCTGAAATAAAGTTGACAATTACGCCTTATATTTGGATTTGTTCAATATGAGGGTAACAACTTTTTTGAGTTACCCCTGGAATGAACAGATTGTGATATTGATAGTAGCCAGCGCCCTCGAGGTTTACCCGTTTTTCCTAGATTATTGCTTGTTGAGGGTAAGAGCTACCGCTGAAAAGGTGAAATGGCGTTACCAGGGGTAATCTAGATTGAAGATTGATGGTGCTTATTCTATTTTCTTACGTATAGTTGTTGATTTTGGACAAAGTAGGGGTAAAGAAAAAATAGGCTTACCTTCAGAAAATGTATTTGAGAAAAATAGATGTAAAAATGCACTGATATTTGTATATATATATGCTATTTTGAGATAATGCGGTTGAAGACAGCCAAGCAAGCCCCAAGAACTACCAAATATACAGAACAAATCACGCAATATTTGAGCAGTGCACGATTCGTAATGAAGAGTGCACTGCCTTTTATTTACGTATAATGAGTTGAGACATTTAGATATTGATATATAGATATTGATATTTAGATATTAATATACTGATGTCCCGGAACACTTAACTAACGGAGGTATGACAAAATGGGAAATTGGGGAGACGATACAGATTACGAAGCTAAGGCGATAAAAGACTTTCAGGGGAGATTCACAGTAAACTTCAAGAAGATTTTCATGGATGTTGATGAGATTTCAGAGAAGACTCTGGAAGTAACTGACAAGCATCCCAAGGATTCACTTATGAAGCTCTGGGCTGGAACAATGGTGGGAATGTTTGTATTCATGCTGTTGTCTTATCAGTTCTTTACACTGGTGATGATTCCTTTCATGGCATTTTATCTGATCGCGCTGGTTCGTGTGTACAAGTGCTGGAAGAGCTTCAAGTACAGCGCTGCGCAGTTCTGGCTTATGAGCATTGGAGCGCTGATCGTATTGCTTGCAGCATCAAGAGTGACACAGCATGCGCTTGAAAGTTTTTTTATGTGAGGGAGGAGACCACCATGGAAAAAGACTTTCATCCAAATCCAATAATCAAGACTATCTATACAGCTGATCCGGCACCGATGGTGTATGGAGATACGCTGTATCTGTACACAACTCATGATGAAGATGAGCTGGAAAACGACTTCTATACAATGAAGGATTGGCGCTGCTTCTCAACCAAGGATATGGTCAATTGGGAGGATCACGGAGCAATCTTTTCTCTGGATGATATTGGCTGGGCTGATACAAGAGCCTGGGCGCCACAGGCAGTTGAGAGAAATGGCAAGTTCTATCTGTACTGCCCTGTACACAAGAGAAATGGTGGAATGGCAATAGCTGTGGGTATTTCAGACAGCCCAACAGGCCCATTCAAGGACCTTGGCTATCCACTTGTGGATGAGGGCGATTGGAACGACATTGATCCCACAGTATTTATCGACGATGATGGTCAGGCATACCTTTATTTTGGTAACCCTGAGCTTAGATATGTGCTTCTCAATGAGAACATGATCACTTATAACAAGGAAGTTGGCATTGTTAAGGTTTCTATGACAGAGGAGTCTTTTGCAAAGGGAAGCCACGATACTGGTACATCCTACGGTGAGGGCCCCTGGTTCTACAAAAGAGATGGCTTGTACTACATGGTCTACGCTGCATTTGCAGTAGGTCAGCAGAACGAGCATCTGGCATATTCAACCTCTACATCGCCAACAGGACCATGGAAGTACGGCGGTGTCCTGATGACAGAAGAGGGCGGAGTGTTTACTAACCATCCTGGAATTGCAGATTTCAAGGGACATTCATATCTCTTTTACCATACAGGAGAGCTTCCTGGGGGCAGCCTGTTCCACAGAAGCGTGTGCGTAGCGGAATTTACCTACAATGAAGACGGCACGATTACCACAATTCCTAAGTGCGACGGTGTTTCAAAGGCCGAATAAAACCTGCTTATATGTAGCCAGAACTATAAGAATGCAAACATTTTTATTTTATGAAATCTGTTTTGTGATAGAATATATCCATATATGTATATTCTGAAATTTATAGATCTAGTAGTATTGATGTATAAATCTTGAAATAGGTAGGGCGCTTCACATGGATTTCAATAGGCAAAAGAATAACGACGAACTTAAGAATGAGATTAAGAATATAGTAGACCTCATCATTGCTGACTACGATCATGGCCGTGATGTGGATCAGATGGATGTCTTTAACCAGCCAGATAGAGATGCGGTAAAAGACATAGTGATTAAGCTTCTTCGTATCATTTATCCCGGCTATTCAAGGGATAAGATTTACAAGAGCTATAACGACAGCAACAGAATCGCTATCGTTATTGAGGACGTCATCTACAACATGCAGAAGCAGATTGCGATTGCTTTCCATCATAGTCCTGATTTTGCTAATGCAACTGACGAGACACTTGACTGCGGCGCAAGATGCATTACTCATGAGTTCTTCAAGCAGCTTCCCAAGATTAGAGAGTATGTGGATACAGATCTGCAGGCTTGCTATGATGGTGACCCTGCTGCATATAGTAAGGGAGAGATCATTCTGTCTTATCCTGGACTTCTTGCCACAACCATCAACAGAATCGCCCATGAGCTGTATCTTCTCAAGGTGCCGCTTATTCCACGTATGATGACTGAGTACGCTCACAGCAGAACTGGAATAGACATTCATCCAGGTGCAACTATTGGCAAGTATCTCATGATCGACCACGGAACAGGCATCGTTATTGGCGAGACTTCAATTATCGGTGAGCACGTCAAGATATATCAGGGTGTTACAATCGGTGGTCTTTCTACAAGAGGCGGCCAGTCTCTCAAGGGTGTAAAAAGACATCCTACAATCGAGGACAATGTTACTATCTATGCTGGAGCATCTATTCTTGGCGGTGAGACAGTAATTGGTGAGGGCTCAGTAATCGGTGCTAACGCATTTATAACAGAATCAGTACCTGCTGGTAGTCGCATCAGCATGCAGAGATAAAAAAACGAGTGATGATTATGCATAAATACTGTGTGTACAAACCTCCGATGATATTTCATATCAAATCGGTTTGTACGCACATGTATTTATACTAAAACATCACTCGTTTTTGTATTAGCGCTTTTATATGAACTCGCAGCTTGCGAACATGTTGTTGACCGCAGCTGTGTACTCGCCTTTACTACGGGCTTTGCAAATAGCCTTGAGGCACTTTTCACTGTCCTCAAAGTGAACGTGGAGAAATGCCCAGTGTTCCAGCATCTTGAAGATAACGTTTCTTTCCTCTGGAATATAGAGAGCATATTCTTCATACAGGCGCTTGAGATATTGCCTTAGCTCATCAGCTTCAAGAGCCCTGCCACCCTTAAGCTGCCTTGCAAGAGCTGGATTATACAAAAGGCCTCGCCCCATCATAATAGCAGAAACTTCTGAGGAATCTATGTTTTTTGCATCCTCCACGGAATTGATATCTCCGTTATAGCAGATATCAGCTTTTCCGCCGGCGTTTCTATATATTTCTACAGCTCTTTTGAAAGCATCTATTCTGGGACTTCCCTGATAGAAATCCTCGCGGACTCTGGCATGTATCGTAAGTTCAGATATAGGATACTTGGCGTAAATCTTCATGAGCTCTTCGGCCTCGGACTCATCATAGAAGCCAAGCCTTGTCTTGATTGAAATTTTTTTACATCCAAGCTCATTTCCCAGCTCGTTAAATATTCCATCCAGCATCTCGTCGAGATACTCCGTATCCTGCAAAAGACCTGAGCCCTTGTGCCTGTTTGTTACAGTGGCAGCAGGACATCCGAGGTTATAATTAACTTCATTGTAGCCAAGGTTCCACATCTCACGAGTAGCCCAGACAAAAGTATTCACGCGATTAGCCATGATCTGTGGAATAATAACATCGCCGTAGTTCTCGAAACCATCGATAAACTCGGGCATCACATCTCTCTTTTCCCTCTTCTTGAAACGAAGGTTATGATGAGCTGACAAAAATGGTGTGTAATACTTGTCTATGCCATCACCAAAGATCTCGTGATGGATGTTCCTGAGAGGGTATAAAGTGATCCCCTCCATGGGCGCAAAATAGTACTTCATATAGCAAAGCTCCTATTATTTAAACGTAATTTTTTCGTAACACTTTAAACACATTTGGAGTATAATATATTCTTGTGTAGTAAACAACACTAAGGAAATGGGGATGAGGAATATGAGTCAGGAGAAAATTGACGCATACAAAAAAGAAAAATCAGGACGTAAGCAGGCTATCGCCAAGCACAAAAAGAACGTTAAGATTGCCAAGATCACAAGCCTTGTTGTAGTTGTGGCTATCGTTGCAGCAATCGTTGGTTCTGTTCTTTGGAACAACTTCGGCGGTTCAAGCTCAGCAGCTGCTGAGAGTGCTTCTACAGAGGTTTCAGTTGAGGCTACTGCAGAGGATTCAGTAGTAACTGAGAGCACAGAGGCTGTATCAGAAGAGGCTGCTTCTGAGGCATCATCTAATTGATAGATGTAGACAGACCTGATTATAGGGATACGGTGAATATAAAGTTGTTGACTGGAGCTACTAATGCATATTGGTGGTTCCAGTTTTTCTTTTGCCAAAAAGTCTAAAGATTATTCTTACTTACCTCTAATGAATCAAATAAATTATGCCGATAAAAGGAATGAGGTAATATATCATTCTTTTTTCTAGCAAAGGGATTGCTATCAGGTACACGGACGTACGAGATGAAAAGAGAAGCTTTGGGCGATAAGCATTAAGCTTGGAGGTACGTGTCCTATGATGAGATCACTTTGGTCAGCGGTTTCAGGCCTGCAAACACACCAATTAGAGATGGATGTCATTGGTAACAACATTGCCAATGTTAATACAACAGCATATAAGTCACAGGCGACTGGATTCCAGGATGTTCTGTATCAGACAATTAAGACCGGATCCGCAGGATCAGCCACAAAGGGCTCAACAAGTGCAGATCAGGTTGGTCTTGGTGCCAAGATGGGATCGATCAACATCAACATAACCAAGCCTGGCTCAGCTCAGACAACCTACAACCCATTTGATCTCATGATCACTGGCGATTCTTTCTTCGTTGTTTCTGAGAGCGCAAACAGCCCTAATCAGGAAAAATACTTTACGAGAGATGGTAGCTTCACAATTGATGCGGAAGGATCTCTTGTAACTACAAATAATGGCCTTTACGTTAACTTTATTGATGGAGTTGGATCCATTGGCGGAAATGCTCCACTTATTTCCGAGGCAACCAAGACTATTGCTGGTTCTTCAACAACAGAAGGCTACTTTAAGGGCAATATTGACGAGGATGACCCTAATGTAAAAGAGGGTAAGGTTCTTCGACTTGAAGTGTTTGGAAATGATGGTGAGAAATATACACTTAAGTTCAATATCCAAAAAGAAGGAACAGAGGTAGGAGTATTCAGTCTTACACTTCAGTCCGTAATGGATGCAGAAGGCAAGTCCATCCCTGGCGTAGCCCAGCAGACAGTTCCTCTTACATATGGTAAGAACGATGGTAAGCTCACAAGCGCAGAGACAGCAACTTTTGACTTTGGAAAAGGTAATATCAGCATAGACCTTACAAATACAACTAACTACGCAAGTCCGATGGGCAACCATAACTCCACGATCAACGGATATCGTGGCAATACCAAGGGCCTTAACCAGGGCTATGCAAATGGTAACATGACCGGCCTGTCCATATCAGACAACGGTATGATCAATGCCAAGTACAGTAACGGACAGACAGTGCTCCTTGCTCAGATTGTAGTTGCCGAGTTTAGTAATGCAATGGGCCTTGAAAAAGTAGGAGATAACCTCTACTCAGCATCTCTTAACTCTGGAGAGCCAATCTACATGGATATTACAGAGGACGGAGGCTATATGTCATCTGGTGTTCTGGAGGCCAGTAACGTAGACCTTGCAAAAGAGTTTACGGACATGATCACAACTCAGAGAGGCTTCCAGGCAAATAGTCGCGTAATTACGACATCTGATGAGCTTTTACAGGTGCTGAAAGGCCTGAAACGATAAATGGTTTAATGTATTAATAGTATTCAAAATAGTTAAAAAAACTGGAAACTCACATCTTGAAAATATTAGAATGAAATTTTGTATCACAAGGCTGGACTGATGTCCAGCCCTTTTTATTAAAAAACTGTGAAATTTGTATTAAAAAGTAGTTGTATTTCCATAAACGATGATATATAGTTAAACTACACGGCAGAAATAATCTTAACTTAATTTAAATAATTTTAACTATATTTAGTTAAGATTCATATTATTATATGAGGGCAAACCCGTCGGAAGACGGAGACGCAAAGCTATAGGGTCTTAATCGCTAAAAAGCGACAGACAGCCAGTTGCTGGCACTTTGAGAGTGCTATGTGATGGCCGCCCTGTTATAGATTGGTACAGACGGTCATTTTTTTTGGTAATTGTAGTACAAGAAGGTTCAAGGAGGAACGGGCTGCATAGGTTATGCGGCTTGAGTACAAGGAATAAATTACTATTTAGTAACTACTTAGCTTTGCGTCTTGCCTTTTACTATAATTTTGGGCAGGTATTTTGCACAGGCTGGGTTTCTGGGCAAGATACCTTTTTTCATGCCTTGATCTGAATAGTAATTATTTAATAAGGAATAGATATGGCTGATATAAATCTCAAAAAGCTTAGCAGAGCAGAACTCCTTGAAATGATGATCTCATATTCCGAAGAGGCTGAGGCTGCCAGGCAACATGAAAAAGAACTCAGGGATGAGCTAGAAAAAGAAAAACTCCAGATGCAGCATGAATTCGCAGAGGAAAGAGCAGCGATGCTTAAGAACTTTGATGAAGAAAAAGCTGAGATGCGAATGAAGTTTAATGAGCAGAAAGCTCAGATGCAGGAGAAGTTTGACAAGGATGTAGCGGGGCTCAAGGCAAGGCTGGCTAGAGAGCAGAAAGAGCTCAGACAGCAGGTTGATGATTCTCTTATGAAGATAGAGAACTCACAATCCCTTGCAGAAGCTTCAATTCAGCTGGGAGGCATTATGGAATCCGCCCAGAAGGCTGCAGATCTTTATGTTAATACACTTAAAAAGAGTGCAGAAGCTGAGTACAAGGCGCTTATGCTTGATATCGAGAAGAGTAAGCTCCGTGTTAAAAAGGCAGAAGAAGCGCAGCTTAAGAAAATAGCGCAAATGGACAGCAAGGACGCTGAGTCTGTAGAGAAACCGAAGAGACGTACAACCAGAAAGAAAAAAGATGAGTAATAAGAATAAGCCTGATCTTTCTGAGTTTAAGCCTTCTGTAGATGAACTTAAGAAGGAACTTAAGAGAGAGAACAGCAAAAAAGAATATAGAAACGTTTTGAGAAATACACTTATTGTTGTGGTATTCGTGGCTGCGATAGCAGTACTGATCTCCAGCTTTTATGTAACTGTACTGAAGGTTACCGGAGATAGCATGACTCCTACGCTGGATACAGGGCAGATAGTAATAGCCCAGAATAGTAAGGATTTTGACGCAGGGGATTTGCTTGCGTTTTATTACAACAACAAAGTGTTGGTTAAGAGAGTTATTGGTTCACCTGGGGATTGGGTGAACATCGATGACGATGGCAGAGTTTCCGTAAATGGAGAGAAATTAGAGGAAGCGTATGCATCAGATTTTAGTTTGGAACCTACAGATATCGAGTTTCCATATCAGGTTCCGGAGAATCGTTGGTTCGTATTAGGGGATCATAGAAGCGTATCAATCGATTCGAGATCAAGTGTTGTGGGATGTGTTACCAAGGAACAGCTTATTGGCAAAGTTGTTTTCAGGGTATTTCCTTTTGGGGAGTTTGGTGGACTGTAATATTTTGGCAACTTATTTCTAATTAGAGGTTAGAGGTAGAGGAAATGCGCATAACAAATGAGGACCGCGCACAAAACTACATAAAGAAACACCGCAACAATAAACGATGGCTGATTTTTGCGATGTGTGTATCTCTTTTCACGGGAACAGTGACACTGTACCTCTTGAATAAACCGGCTACTGCCATGACTGAAAATGGAGCAGCACAGGTTGGACTTGTTCTTGAGACGGCAGACAGTGACTACGAAATGGGTCTTATTGAGAAGATGAAGTCTGATTCTTCAGAATCTCATGAAGATACACAGGTAACTAATCCATCTGACGAAGTAGTTACCTTAGAAGTTTCTGAACTGGGATCAGGGGACCTGGACAAAGAGGGAACTTCTAAAACCTGGGAGGATATAGTAGAAGTGATTCCGGAGGATGAAGCTGGAGCAGCTGCTAGTAGCTCAGTTTCATCCGAGGTAGCTTCTGAAAATGCATCTACTGGTTCATCCAAAGAGGCAGCTTCCTCAAGTAGTTCTTCAGGAGATTCAGCAGAAGCTTCAAGCGTTTCATCAGGCGAGGCTGTAGCAGCATCAAGCGCATCATCAGAAGGTGACAGCAAGGATGCAAAAGACAAGACTACTGATTCTAAGGATAACAAGAAGGCAGATAAGGTAGTCGTTTATGAAGATGTTAAGGATGTTGTTCTGACTGCATCGTATCTTAATGCAGCTGGAGAGAGCATCAGAGATAAAAACGTTATTTCTTTTGAAAATGTTGAGAAACTTGATATTGCTAATATCAATACCGACATTGAGAATTACTACTTCATCAAGGCAACAGTTGATGACAAGAAGATAGTTAGTCTCGAGAAGAAGACTGGAATAGCTAAGGCTATTGTAAAAGAGGTTGAGAGTAAATCTGATTCAGCTTCTACTGGTTCTGATACAGATGCTGCAAGTAAGGCTTCGTCTACAGATGAGGCTACTGCAGAAACATCAGAATCCGCCAAGACAGAAGCTTCATCTGAGGCATCTAGTGCTGCTACGGAGGCATCGTCAGTAGAAACAAAGGAAGAAGCTCCTAAGTATACCTACTATGTTGCACATACTGCTGATGGCGAAGAAGTAGAGCTTAAGAAAGATACAGAAGTAATTTTTAACTACCGTGGTACAGGAACAAAGGAAAGCTTTGAATTCACAAATGATGAGTACAAAGTAAAGGTTAAGCTTTCAGATCCATCAGTTCTTCCAGATGGCACAGAGCTTAAGGTTACTACAGTAGATAAGAAAACAGAAGGTTACAACTACGATGCATATATGGAAGCGCTCAACAAGAATGCAAGCAAGCTTGCAGATGTTGAAGCTTCAGACAAGATGGAAGAACTGCTTGACGAAACGGCAGTTAAACGTAACGAGAACAATACACTCCTGTTTGATATCGCATTCATGCTCGAGGGAGTTGAGTACGAGCTCAAAGAGGGAATGGCTACAGTATCTGTAGAGTTTGCTGAGAAACAGATGAGTGATGGCCTTGAGGCAAGCGAGCCAGAAGACTTGGCAGTTGTTCACCTTCCTATTGATTCCGAGATCATGGAGGAAGTTGATTCAACAAGCGAAGCAACTGAGATTACAGCAGATGACATTTCGGTAGTAGTTCTTGAAAATAGTACAGTGAAAATTGAAGATGACAGCGAGAGCGTATCCTTTAAGACCGAATCATTCTCAGTGTATGCTTTGACCAAGACGGTTACCAGGAAGGGACAGTATTCGTGGGAAGGACCAGGACTTAACGATAACTCAGCAGCTGGCATCATAACAAGCCTTGGCGATTCAATATACTTTGGAGTAGTAGCTGATTACTTCCAGGCTGGTTCACATTATGAAGCTAACCTGGCTATCAATAGACTTGGCCCAGTTCCTGGAGACACAGTGTTTGACTTCGATGCTCACTATATTCACATGGGTGAGTACACCAAGTACGACATCTCAATAGCTAAAAAATCATCTGTAAGTGGAACATTTACATTTGGCCTTTTTACTAGCGAGGATGGTTCCAAGAATAGTAAGGTCAAAGAATTTACGATTACTGCGAACGAGTACAACAATGGATGGTTTGAAGGCTCTTATAAACTTGATGATACCCTTAAGGGTAAGACAGCTCTTTATGTATATGAGCTTGATTCCAAAGGAAATGCGGTAAAAGAAGGTAAGAAGAACGGATCCTTCGTAGTTACCTATAGCGGCAGAATCAATAACGCAAGTGATATGTCAGACATTCTTCTGGCCAGCTATATTATGAATAAACCTTCTGATGCTGACCTGTTAAGTGCTCTTCACCCAGGAGCAAAGGTTTACTATCCAGTAAACGGCGGATATGAAAGAGCAGTTAATGTCAACAATTCGTACCTTGATAAGACTAAATACAGCGGCGATATTCCGATAGTTCCAAACAATCTTTTAGCACAGGCAAGAGATGTTTCGGCGGCTCTTCCATACGCCAAGAATTCAGATTCAGTTGAAGTACTCAACATTGTGGCTACAACTGGTGACTTCAAGACTGATGTATACAATGCTCTTAAGAATAGGTTTGGATGGACTGATCCTAACCAGGTTCAGGACAGAAATCGTGGTATCAGGAATATAGCTTCCAATAAGCTTATTGTATTCAACCTTGATCTGAGCAAATACAAGGGCAAAGAGTACAAAGTAACTCAGTTCTTTGTAAATGGTGTAGATTCATCAGCAGATTGGAATGAGCTTGATTCAAGAATTATCATAAATCCTGTTCAGCTTCAGAATAATGTATATGTACCATTTTCTGGAACGTTGGATGCCACCAATATAATGGGAACAGTGCTTGCCCCATCTGCCAAGGTTTATGAGAACGAAGTAAACGGAGCAGTAATTGGTAAAGAAGTATATGTATGTAATGGAGAAATCCACAAATATACACTTATCAGTTATCTGAATGTAAATGGTTCGGTGGTTGTTACTAACACCAAGACCGATATGCCACATGGAACTATCGAGAAGGTTTGGGATGGTGATGTAGCGTATGCTTTCATTTACGCATATGTTTGTGCTAGAACCGTAGGCGGTAAGGATATTCCGGAATATAGCTTCCTTGTAGAGCTAAATGCCGCCAACGAATGGAAAAAAGATGTAACATTCCCGGCAGACTACTATGGCAATTCAACAGATCCAAATAACAGGATTGTATATCGAGTAGTAGAAATAAATGCATTCAAGAACGGCCATGATGCAGGCGGCGGTATTTATAGCTTCGAAGAATTGGAGCAGATACTAAAAGGCCAGAAATCCGGAGTAACCCCTAATTCAGTCATGATGTATGACGATGCTGCCAAGGGCCAGAGCCCTGAGGTTAATGGCTACTTTGTAAGCTATTCCAATAACATTGCTGCAAGTGTTTTGAATGATGTAAATGGTGGTAAGAACAGAGTTATTTATCTTCCAGGACAATCTGGTAAGACACTCACAATTACCAATACTCAGAAGAGAGATTCACTTTACGACTTAGTTGTTTATAAGTATGTAGATAATAAGCCTGCTGCAAGTGGTCAGAACTTTAACTTCACAATGAAGTTCTGGAACAGCTCCAGCAATCAGTGGGAGCCGGTTTATACGGACCTTCGTAACGGTTATATCAGATCAGCTTCAGGCAGTGAAGTCACAAATCCATATGAAATCGGTGTTCGCATAAATACTGGCGATTTCAATATGGAAGCTGGTGAAGGCAAGGATTACTACTTCTTATTTACAGAGAATGAGAATAAAGAAGATAGCTATTCTGAAGACACAGCCAAGATACTGGTTAAGATCAAGTACTATCAGGACAAAGAACCGGAGAAGAACGAGATCTGCTACTACCTGTATGATGAGGCAAGTGGTTACTACACAAGCATTGATACTAAACCAACTGGTAATAATGATTACAGGAAAAAAGGTCAGAATATAAATGATGTAAGCACTCTTCCTGTATTTAAGAATTATTCCAGAACCAAGGTTTTAGTCAATAAAATTTGGGGAACAGATCAGAGAAGTTCAGGTGATTATGCATTTGACATTAACCTGGCACTACTTAGGAAGACGGCTAGAGAGACTGAGTACACCGTTGTTACAGTAGAAACTCTGACAGCAGGAACCAGAAGCTATGAATTTACAGATCTTCCAGCTTATGACAGTAGTGGCAACAAGTATGAGTACTCGGTAGAAGAAAGATTCGGGGAGTCAGTATTTAAACTGGATGGGGATCCAATAAATGGATACAAGCTGGTTGGTTTTGAAACAGTAGTATCTGATGACAAGACCGAGATCACACTTACAAATGTTCCGATTGTTGTTGTTGAAAAACAATGGACAGTTTCAGGAGCACCTGTTTCCAAAGAGGAAGCAAAAGACTTCGGCTCTGTCTGGGTAAATGTTTACCAGTCTAAGAGTAAGCAGGAACCGGTAAGAGTTCGGACTGCAGTTCAGCTTAGTTCAGCTAATGACTGGAAACAGGAACTTGTTCTCCCGTATTTCTACAAGAATGGAAAAGGCAACTATCAGGCATTTATCTATTCGATAGTTGAATGTAATTCCAAGGGAGAAGAGTATGGTGAATTGAGTACAATTACCTATTTCACCTATGTTGCGGATAAGCAATATTCGCAAGGTACAGCTGGTAAAAATGTAGCTGTATATTGCCAGAATTATAAGCCTACAGTATTGAGACTTATGGTTTCCAACGAAAGAGGAGGCAATATCCTTCCAAAGACTGGCGGAAGCGGAAATATGAACTTCCTGCTAATAGGATTTGGAATGATGATGGCGGCTATTTTGGGGAAAAGTATTTATTCCATACGGAAAAAGAAAATACTTAAAGGATAGCTAATGTAACTGATTTAAGGCCCATGGCTTTAGATAAAAAGACTACTAGACAAGATTCAAAGGAGAGGACAAATGAAAGGATTTAAGAAACTATTAACAGGTATCCTTGCAGCAACACTTGCATTCACTATGAATGTAACAGCTATGGCTGCAGGCACTAACACAATCACACTTGATGGTGCAGTAAAAGATGAGTCATACAGCATTTATAAGCTGCTTGATCTCGATGTAAAGGCTAACAAGGATGATGCATCAAAATATGATGGCTACAGCTACACAATCAACGATGATTTCGCAGGCTTCTGGGCAGGAGATGGCGCAGCTTACATCACAACTAATGAAGTTGGTACAAAGAAGTATGTTGTTTGGAATAAGGATAAGGAGTCAGCTGCTGACTTAGAAGCTTTTGGTAAGCTTGCAGCTGCATGGGCAAAGGCTAATGGCAAGACTCCAGTTAAAACTATTAAAGCAGATGCTTCCACTAAGGTTGTTTTTGGTCAGCTTGAAAACGGCTACTACATGATCACATCTACACTTGGTACAGCTGTTACTATTGCTTCTACACCTACAGATCAGGATCAGAACATTATTGAGAAGAATCATGGTAACACAACTGAGAAGCAGGTTCTTGAGGCTATAGAGAGAACTGGTGATGGTGGTAACTATGGTCAGTCTAATGATGCTGCAGTTGGCGATGTTGTAACTTTCAAAGCTAAAGTATCAATTGCTAAGAACTCAATCAATGTTAAGTATCATGATACAATGACTAATGGTCTTACATACTACAACGATGTTGAGGTATTCTCAGATGAGGCTTGCACTGAAGAGGTAGCTATCGCAAACTACTCAGTTGCAGCAGGTACTGATGGTGAGACTTTCGTAGTAAGCTTTAATGATTCTTTTGTTTCAACTTTTGATAAAGCAAACACAGATCTTTATCTTAAGTATACAGCAGTACTTAATGACCAGGCAGTTGTTGCAACAGCAGAGGTAAATACACCTTCTATTACATGGGGTGACAGCGGTAAGTATAAGGGAACACCTACTAATACTACAACTCACAAGTTCCAGATTCAGAAGTATAATGGCGCTGATGCTAACAAGAATCCTCTTGCAGGCGCTAAGTTCCAGCTCTTCACAACAGAGACAGCTGGACAGGCTCTTACACTTGCAGTAAATGCAGATGGATCAGTTTACCGTGTAGTAGCTGATGCTACTAAGCTTCCAGAAGGATACTCACTTGCTCCAGATAATAAGATCGTAACACTTGCAACTGGTCTTATCACAGTAGAGGGTGTTGACTCAGATCTTTACTATCTTGAGGAGACAGATGCTCCTTTAGGATTTACTAAGCTTGAGAAGCGTATTGCTGTTACAGTAAATGCTACTAATGATCTTACTCAGCCTGTAGAGAACAATTCAGGTTCAATCCTTCCTTCAACTGGTGGCATGGGAACAACAACCTTCTATGTAATCGGTGCAGTTCTTGTAATTGCAGCAGTTGCATACTTCATGCTTCGCAGAAAAGCTGATGCAGAGTAATTAGTTATAAGTATTTAAAATAATGAATCTTGTTTCTGTATAAGTGAAATATCTGATATTTCGAAGGAGGGCTCACATGGGCCTTCCCTCGAAATACAGTTAAGATTCAGGATTTTTTGATTAAAAAAGATTTTTTCATGAGTAATAAATTAAAAAAGAAAATACCCAATATAATATTTGGTCTTATTTTTCTTGTTGGTATATGCGTTATATTGTATCCACCGGTGAGTAACTATATTAACTCCAAGCATCAGAGTAAGGCAGTAGCAAGTTATGAAGATGCTATCGCTGCTATGGATACAGTGGATTATGATCAGATATGGCAGAAGGCTTATGAGTATAATGAAGCTCTTAAGCAAAAGCCTATGAGTTTTAAGCTTACTGATGAGGAACTTGCTGAGTACAACAGTGTACTCGATCCAACAGGCTATGGAGTTATTGGAACGATTGAGATAGAGAATATCGGTGTTAATCTTCCTATTTACCATGGAACTGCAGAAACTGTTTTGCAGGTTGGAATTGGACATCTGGAAGGAACATCTTTTCCTACAGGAACACCTGGAACACATGTAGTTCTGTCAGGACACAGAGGACTTCCTTCATCCAAGCTTTTTACAGACCTCGATCAGATGATCGTTGGCGACACTTTTTTGTTACATATAATGGATCAGACTTTTGCATATCAGGTTGATCAGATAAACATTGTTCTCCCTGAGGAGACCAATGACCTGGCAATTGTCGATGGAAAAGAATACGTCACGCTTGTAACCTGTACTCCTTATGGAGTGAACACTCACAGACTTCTTGTGAGAGGAAGGCGTGTTGATTATACAGAAGAAACCAGATTGATTGTTCCTGCAGATGCTTCAAGATATGGAACACTTATCGTAGCATTGTTTATCGGAGCACCAATTCTTTTAATAGCATTTATTGTATACTTGGTATGTACATCCAAGTGGTTTAGAAAAAGAAAGAAAGCTGGAATTAAGCAGACTAAATGAGGAAGCGCTTAATGAATAGAAGATTTTCACTACGAAAATTGAATATTGCAGCTCTTTTGATAATGATCATGGTGATAACCCTGAGTATGCCTGTGAAGGTAAGCGCCAGGGGAACTATTGATACTACTCAGGCCGGAGATCTGACACTTCAATATCTATCAAATGAGGCAGAGAACCTGGATAATATCATTCCAATTACCGGAGTTCAGGTCAAAATCTACAAGGTAGCAAGTATCAGTGAAAATGGGCAATTTACACTGTTTAACACATATTCAAGGCTCAATAATTTTCCGGTGACTGATATCAACAGGATCAATGATCAGGATACCTGGAAGAAAGTAGCTTCAGTTATCGGTGGATTTATTTATCAGAATCATATCTGGCCATCAGCAACACTTACTACTGATAATGAGGGATCTGTTCATTTTACAGGAATTGATCTGGGACTATACTATGTAGACCCGGTTACCAAGGAAGCTAATGACTGTCTTTACTCTTTTGACCCATTCATGATTTCAGTTCCTGGACTGGATGAGAATGATGAGTGGGTTAACCCAGTAGATGCAGTAGTTGCCAAGGTTAAGTGTAAGATTACATCACTTCCTAAGGATGTTTCCTATGAGGTATTAAAGACCTGGAACGATGCAGGCTACGAAGCAAACAGACCATCATCAATTACTGTTACTTTGTACTGTGATGGCGTAGAGTACAAGACTGTAACACTTAGCGCAGCTAATAATTGGAGATACTCCTGGACATACATGGAAGGTCATTCATGGACAGTTTCAGAGCGTGTTACAGGCAGATATACAGTTTCACTTACATCTGGTGGAAATACATTCAGGATTACCAATACTTATAATCCTCCGGACAATCCACCAGAAACACCGGATACACCATATACGCCGGAAACGCCTCAGACACCAGAATCACCAGTTGATTCTGTGCTTGGCGCAGTTCGTTCTGCAGTCCCTGAGGTTTTAGGAGCAGTAAGAGACAGATTGCCACAGGTACTTGGCGCTAGAAGACTTCCTCAGACAGGACAGCTCTGGTGGCCACTTCCAGTACTGGTAATCGCAGGAATTCTTTTGATAACCAAGGGAATTCGTAAGAACAAAGAGAAGTGATGAAAAAGATAGCAGGTTATTTATATATTCTGATGGGAGCTGCGTGTATTTTGGCAGCGGCATTTATCATCAGAAATAATCTAATAGAGAATGAGCAGGCAGGAAGCGCTTCAGATCAGTTTTTGGAAGGCGTTATCGAGCAGATTCCTAACACAGTTCTGGCAGTAAGCGGGGATATGCCTGTTGTAGATGTGGACGGGCACAGCTTTATCGGTACCGTAGAAATTCCTAGTTTGGGACTTCTTTTACCAGTTCAGAATGAATGGGACAAGAAGGCTGCCAAATATGCAATCTGCAGATATATGGGTTCGGTTTATGATAATGACCTGATCATCTGTGGCCACAACTACGAAGAGCATTTTGGCAGGTTGAATGAGCTTAATACCGGCGACGATGTAATAGTAACTGATATGAACGGTATAAGCTTTTATTTCAAGGTTTCTAACATAGAGACTTTGGGTGCGATGGATTCCGAGAAGATGGAATCCGGCGACTGGGATCTGACTCTTTTCACCTGTACAATAGGTGGAGCAAACAGAGTTACAATAAGGTGCGAGGCTACTGGAGAGTATACTGAGACAGGAGCAACACCGGATGTTCTGGATGCTGCTGAGAAGAGTAAGCATATCAGAAAGCAGGACTAAATAAGTGATGATTTAGACCACTGGTTTTGAATAAGACCAGTGGTCATTTTTATTGAAAAATAGGCTTATATTTCATAATAGTTTAATACAATGGATATACAAATTTGATTAAGAATCTTCGCTTTTTTGGTATAATTAACTTAGGAAATAATTATTATTTGCCGAAAATTAAATTGAATAAAAAAATTAGCACTCTCGAGTGGACAGTGCTAATTTTCATGATATAATGTCATCAAAGGAGCAAGTTGGCATTGTGCGGTAGAGACAGTTACAGGAAGTAACTGAGCACAGTGTATTCCAAGGAGAGGAGATGATGCGTAGTGATTATAGTAAAAATGAATGAGACAACAGTAGAGTGTAGTATCGCGGCATCAGAACTTCATGAGATTGGTCTTACTCCAGAGGCAGTTATCAATGGCGCAGAGAACACGACATCATTTTTTGCCCAACTCAATAAAGAGGTTGGAGCGCAGCTCGACTATGATCCTGAGACAGAGGTCATGATGATGAGCAAGAACATGATGATGGATGGTAGTGTTCGTATTTTTGCTGTTAAGATGAGCAATGAAGATATTCAGAAAGCAACCGACCGTATTCGCGGAGCAGCTGAGACTGTTCTGAAAATGCTGACTCAGGAGAGAGTGGACGAGATCAAGTCCAAGACCGGAAGAGATAAGGGCGTTGCGCTTAATGAGGTTATCACTAACGTAACAGATACTATTAACAGAATATATGGCAGAGATATGATGCCTGAATTCCCGGCAGAGGGACCAGAGGCCAAATATCAGCCTATTTCTGAGTATGCCAGATATATGATGGAGTTTGATGAACTGGAGGAAGCTGAGAGGTTTTCCAAGGTAGTACAGAGACTTCCAATTGTGGATTCGGTTCTTTATAAATTCAAGGGACGTTTCTATATGCTCGCAGGACTTATGTCCGGAGACGAGGGAATCATCTACGAGATGAGAAGAGCGGGAGTTGAGTACTCACAGATGCTGACAGTTAATTCCCCAGAGTCCATGTTCATAGCAGAGCATGGTGAATGCCTGATTGGAGAAGATGCCATAGTTCACTTGGCAGATTTAGCTAGATGAAGAATAAAGTTTCGATATTTAATTTTTCAGGAATCTATGACAATGAGAGCTTTTATCGTAATGATAAAAGCTCTATTTGTGTCGGAGCACAGGAAGGAACCTCATTTGAGATTGTCGATTGTGGGGAGATTCCTGGAACCAACTGCATGTGCGACGATGCAGCTATGGATACCATAAGAGATAGGATCCATGATGCTGGGATTGGCGCAGGCGAGATCCATTTTATTGATAATGGTAACTACCACTATATGTCAGCAATCATGCTGGAGCAGGTAAAAGAGCCATGTTCGTTGGTGGTTTTTGACCATCATCCTGATATGCAGCCGCCTATGTTTGGAGATATCTTATCCTGCGGAGGCTGGGTTTTGTATGCTCTTGAGCATAGCTCTTTTATCAGGGATGTGCATATTATAGGAGCAGACAGGAAACTGATAGAGGAGCTCCCTGAGGATGTCAGGAGTAGGGCTTTCTTTTATGATGTGAGCGACGTGATGCGAGGAGTGAATGGCAATGTCATGGACTCAGCGGGGGCTGAGATTGTGCTTCCTAAGACTCGGTATCCAGTTTATCTGTCCATAGATAAAGATGTGGTTGTCGATAGCGAGCTTACCACCAACTGGGATCAGGGAGAGATGAGCACTGCGCAGCTTATGGCTGTTGTTCGTAAGCTCTTTTCTGAGAGTGAGATTATTGGTGTTGATATCTGCGGTGAGTGTGCTCCTGACCAGGAGGGCATAGATGTGGGCGCTGCCATAGCGGGGAATGACGCGTTTAATGGGCAGCTGCTGGAGATTATCTCCATGAGTAATGGTTGATAGTCTGTGATATCTCCCTATATGCTAAGATAATGGGAGAAAAGTTTATATATGATACGAAAAGTGTGAGGTTTGGGGTTAATGCTAGTTTTTGTACTTTCTGCGTTGGCAGTCTGCATTCTGGGGGCATATATTTCCAGTAAGAATAAAGTAAATATCGGTGACGGACTTGCAATGTCAGCTTCAGGGCTGATACTTGCCATATATGTGCTGGCTTCTTTCAGGGCTATGAAGCTGGTGTGGATAGTGGCGCTGGTGACGATTGCCTGCATCTTAGTGCGCGAGTGGATTGCAGGAAATAGGGCTGCTACAAGTGAAAAGAGCGATATGCTGAGTTTGATTTTTGGAGCTGGAAGACAAAGCAGTGCAGTGCTTCTATGTATGTTTGTGATAACTGTGGCTGTTGTGTGCACTCTTGTTTCGGGCAATGTCTTTTCATGGTGGGATGATATCAATTTCTGGTCATCTGATGCCAAGCAGCTATTTTTCATGAATGGCTTTCCTGGTAAATACGGAAATGCTTCTCCTGAGTTTGGAGATTATCCGCCTGTGACTTCAATTTTTAAGTGGCTCTTTTTGCAGCTTGGAAATGGCGTGTATAAAGAGGGACTTCAGTTTGCGGGATACTTTGCGCTTAATGCGGTTTTCCTTATGCCACTTGCTGGCAGAATGGTAGAGGTTATTCTTGATAATAAGGCAATCAAAGGGGGTTTCAGATATGCGCTGGCTGTTATCACATTCCTGTGCGTAATGGCGCTTCCTGGCGTTTTTAACGGTATTATCTATTATGGAACACCTGCAGATATCACTATGGGAATTGTCTACGGCGCGCTTCTTATTGCAATCTACGAGCAGGATCAGTGCTCTGAGAATTTCTACTATGTGAGAATTGGCATGCTTACAGCAGCTCTTTTGCTGACCAAGTCTGTGGGCATTGAGTGGGCGATTTATGCGCTTATATTCTATCTTCTTGTGGCTCAAAAGAGCATGAAGATGATTGGCGCGGTAGCGGCTAGTGGTGCGTGTTATGGAAGCTGGCTGTTATTCTGCCTGGTAAACAGGCGTGTTGCCAAGCTTACAGGTGCTGGAATCAAGATGGCTACGTCAGGCACATATACTGCGCCTCAGAATACTGCTGATAAGGCGGGATTTTTCTGGGAAGGACTCTGGACTATGCCAATGCACGCGGATAGGAATATCACATTGGATCTGCCTACGGGCGTGATGGTGCTCATTCTGATTGCATTTCTTGTGTGCCTTATAAGATCGAGACTTTTGGATAAGAAGGCTGGCGTGAGAGTAGGAATCTTTATGCTGATAACAGGTCTTTTGACCTATGGCATCATTTTCCTTGCGCATATATCTATCTTCCAGGGCGAGGATCAGTATCTTGATGCTTATGCTATGGCGGTTTCTGTGGCAAGATACGGCTTCCCATTTGCCTTTGGAACTTTGAGTCTGTTAATTGGAGTGGGAATTTGGAATATCAGGAACGCCATTATGATTTCAAATACTGGAACAGACAATGGTAAGGCTAATAAGAATAATATGATTGGCTTAGTGGTTGTAAGTATATTTGTAGTATTTGTTCTTCTTACCGCTGATTATGTTGGCATGCACAAACACCTATGGGGCTATAGACAAAATGCCGATAGTCTTGTGCAAGACTCATACGATATGGTAGGGGATGACGGCAGAATGATTGTTAATGCGGTAAGTGCTGATACGAGTCTCTGGGGAAAAAGAGTTCTCGTAATGCGAGATGGTCACACCTATCACTGGGTTCACGATACCTACATCAGTAAGGAAGCGTCCCCTGTTCCGCTTGTGTATGATGCCTTTATAGCCGAGAGCGAAGACAGCACTGTAATGGCCAGGAAGATCATGGAGAAGCATGCGTCATATCTTTATATTGAGGACGAAGAGGGCATTTCTGTAGATCTTTTTGCACCGCTTATGTCTGAGGGAAAAGAGTTTAAGCCAGGCGTGATATATAAGGTGACTGAGGTCGGTGGCACTGTAGTGCTGGAATAATAGCACTATTGTTGAAGTAAGAAGTTGTAATAAGTAAGCGTAATAGCGTATAATTAATAATGCGCATTACGCTTATTCTTATTTTGGGGGATGTGAGATGGAAAAAAGATTCAGGGAATTCTTAAAACACTTTGAGAAGCTTGACTACGATGTTCTTTCAGAGGAAGAGATCGAGGCTGAAAAGAGTAACCTTCAGCTTAAGATGACAATCCTTCATCAGGAGCTTGTGAGAGTACTGATCGTAATGATCGGTATGCTTATCTGTACCAGTATTTTCCTGTCTGCAGGGCTTGCGCTCAGTAATCTTATATGCCTGATTCTGGCTGTAGTTACAGGCCTCAGTGTTGTCTGCGCAGCAATCCTTTATAAAACTATCACAGGAGTTGTAAAAAAATTGGATATGTTTGTAGACAAACTCACATTGTTGTGATAATATAATTTTTGTCGCTCGCAGGAGTGGCGGAATGGCAGACGCGCATGGTTCAGGTCCATGTGTTGGCAACAACATGAGGGTTCAAGTCCCTTCTCCTGCACTAGTTTTTCTAGAGCGGCTGCAATTCAATATATGGTTTGCGGAAGTGTCGGAATTGGCAGACGAGCAAGACTAAGGATCTTGTGATGCTTACATCGTGAGGGTTCAAGTCCCTTCTTCCGCACTACAAAAAGGATCAACTCA
>JAEEGF011672350.1_pt1 | contig 28547 bp, 23 predicted proteins | sample 9134171 | NCBI WGS metagenome assembly JAEEGF01 (sample SAMN16246542, study PRJNA631951) | gut metagenome | biome: gut microbiome; feature: rumen; material: AP-attached | host: Bos | place: Iran: Karaj | collected 2018-10 | reverse complement strand
TTCCATTGAGGAAAAGCCTGAGCATCCCAAGAGCAACTATGCTGTTCCCGGACTGTATTTCTATGATAATGATGTAATTGAGATTGCAAGGAATGTTAAGCCTTCCGCCCGTGGAGAAATTGAGATAACCAGTGTAAACAACGAGTATCTCAGAAGAGGTGAACTCAGAGTTGAGACCATGGGACGCGGATTTGCATGGCTCGATACAGGAAATCACGATTCACTTCTCGATGCCGCTGATTTCGTGTGCGCTTTCCAGAAGAGACAGGGACTTTACGTTTCATGTATCGAAGAGATCGCTTATAAGAGGGGCTTTATAACAAAGGAGCAGCTTCTGAAGCTGGCTGAACCTCTTATGAAGACTGAATATGGTAAATATCTTGTAGAGGTAGCAAATGGACTCTAAAGCATTAAGGCTTTCGATAGTCGCCATAATTACGACGGTAGTCCTGATTGCGGTGGTTGTTTATGCTGCGAACAGGGATCGTATTAACGCGCTTATTGGTGTGGATGGACACAAAGCTGCACAAGAGGAAGTGGTGGATGCGGATAGTGATTCTACTATGACCCAGTATGGAGAACAGATAGGTGACAACCTAAAGGGTTTTCTGACTGCAGATGATTTCTTCGATAAGAGTGAGCAGAGACCGTCTGTAGTAGTTGTTGTGGATAATCAGCCGGTTCCGGCAAATTCCAGTGATCAGGGACAAACAACTGATCTTATGGATATCGAGCCTGCAGCTGATGACGCACTGAGTGACTAATAGCCATGTTGGAAGGATTATATAAGTAATGGGAAAATTGAGTGTTGAAACATGCGAGATTGAAGGCCTTAAGGTGATTACACCTCAGGTTTTCGGTGACAGCAGAGGATACTTTATGGAAACCTATTCCAAAAGAGACTTTATTGAGATTGGAATAGATATGGAGTTTGTTCAGGATAATCAGTCTGCATCCAAAAAAGGTGTGCTTCGAGGACTGCATTTCCAGAAGAATTTCCCTCAGGATAAGCTGGTTCGTGTTGTAAACGGTGAGGTTTTTGATGTGGCAGTTGACCTCAGGGAAGGCTCCAAAACTTTTGGAAAATGGTTTGGAGTTGTTCTTTCCGCAGAAAATAAGAAGCAGTTTTTCATCCCTAAGGGATTCGCACACGGATTCCTGGTGTTATCCGATTATGCTGAGTTTGCATATAAGTGTACTGATTTTTATCATCCCGATGATGAAGGCGGAATCCTCTTTAAGGATCCCGAGATCGGTGTTGAATGGCCTTATGAGAACGAGGCAGATCTTACTCTTTCAGAGAAGGATACAAAGTGGGGAACACTTTCTGATTATAAAAAGGATCGTGGAGTTAAGTAATGGCTAAAGGAAAAGCTGAGAAACTGCCAATCATAAGTGAGCTTCCCAAGCAGGTTGGACTTGGCATATTCTATGCTCTTGCACTTGTTCTTATGCTGATAATCGTTCTGCATTCCAATCCTCTTGCAGACCAGCATACAGAGATGCTGAAGAAGATATGCGCATGTATACTCATCGTAATGTCGATGATACTGTTTACTGCCTGGTATGATAAGCTCATGGTTCTTCCGGTGGAGCTTTTTAATTCAAGAAAGCTCATCAAAAGATTGGCGATAAACGATTTTAAAAAGAGATATGCCGGCTCTTATATGGGCGTTGTGTGGGCACTGGCTCAGCCAGTGGTCACTGTTTTGATGTATTGGTTTGTTTTTAGTGTGTTTTTACCTCAGAAGGGTCAGCTTGCCGGTGGCGGCACGGAAGTTCCTTTTGTTCTGTTTTTGACAACAGGTCTTGTGCCCTGGTTTTTCTTTACAGAAGCATGGATGAATGGTACTACTTCTCTTCTTGAGTACAATTATCTTGTTAAAAAGGTGCTCTTTAAGATAAGCATCCTTCCTTTGATAAAGATTATTGCAGCACTTTTTATTCATGTATTTTTTGCAGGAGTAATGCTTATAGTAGCCTGCATGTATGGTTATTATCCGACAATTTATTCTATTCAGATTTTCTATTATGCTATTTGTGAGTTTATTCTGGTATTATCACTAAGCTATACAACCTGCGCAGTTGTGGTGTTTTTCAGAGATCTTACCCAGATTCTTGCTATCGTTCTTCAGGTAGGGCAGTGGGCTACTCCTGTATTGTGGAATATAAATGCTGAGAGATTTGATAAGTATAAGTGGATTATTAAGCTTAATCCAATGACCTATATTGTTGAAGGCTACAGGAATGCTGTTTATGGCGATGAGTGGTTCTTTGAGCATTTCTATTCAAGTACTTATTTCTGGATAGTGGTTGTAGCTTTGTTCTGCATAGGCTCTGTAATTTTCAAAAAGACAAAACCGCAATTTGCAGATGTACTTTGATAATTTCTGGCACGGAAAGACTACTTTATGGATAAAGATATAGCGATTCAGGTCTCTGACCTGACTAAAATGTATAAACTTTATAACAAGAATTCCGACAGGTTAAAGGATGCCCTTGGTCTCCTTAAGGGAAATGGCTACACAGAGCACCTTGCATTAAACCACGTCAATCTCACTATTAAAAAAGGTGAGACCATTGGAATTATCGGAACTAACGGTTCAGGAAAATCAACAATTCTTAAGATTATTACCGGTGTTTTGTCACCGACCTCCGGATCTGTTGAGGTTGATGGACATATTTCAGCACTGCTTGAGCTGGGTGCCGGCTTTAATATGGAGTACAATGGAATTGATAACATTTTCTTAAATGGTATGATGATCGGCTTCTCAGAGGAAGAGATCAAAGCCAGAATGGATTCAATCCTTGAATTTGCTGATATAGGAGACTATGTTTATCAGCCTGTTAAGACCTATTCAAGCGGTATGTTTGTGCGACTGGCCTTTGCGGTTGCAATAAACATTGATCCTGAGATACTTATTGTAGACGAGGCGCTTTCAGTAGGAGACGTATTCTTCCAGGCTAAGTGCTATCACAAGTTTGAGGAGTTTAAGAAGCAGGGTAAGACGATACTTTTCGTATCCCACGATCTTTCTACGATAAGCAGATACTGTGACAGGGCAGTTCTTCTCAATCAGGGTGTTATCCTTGGCGAGGGAACTCCTAAGAAGATGATCGACATCTATAAACAGGTTCTTGTCGGTCAGTACCCGCTTCCGGAGAATGACTTTAAGTCGTTGCTTGAGGATGAGGATATCAGAGAGGCTGCCGGTAAGAAGGCAGATGGTAATAAAGAAGCCACAGCTGAGAAAAAAGAGCAGGAGGCTGCAAACACCACTGAGAATTCGGATCTTCTTGAATATGGTAATAATGCGGCTAAGATTACGGAATTCTATGCCACAGATTCCAAGGGACTTAAGACTAATTCGGTTATTAAGGGAACAGAGTTCACTATTCACATGAAGGTGAAGTTCCTTAAAGATATAAATGCTCCGATTTTTGCTTTTACAATTAAAAATGTAATGGGAATAGAGATTACAGGAACCAATTCGATGGTTGAAAAAGCGTTCCTGGAGCCTGTACATGCGGGGGATGAGAAGGATATTACATTCACGCAGAGGATGCTTTTGCAGGGAGGCGAATATCTTGTTTCCTTTGGTGTAACAGGATTTGAACAGGACGACTTTGTTGTATATCACCGTCTTTATGATGCACTGAATATTACGGTGGTTTCTGATAAGAACACCGTTGGATATGTCGATATGGAATCGACAGTTAACGTAAGTGATGCTAAAAAGGATTAAGACATGCAGGAAGAAGTATTTATTGGGAATGTAAAACTGAATTTCAAGCACTATGCAGGACTTGACCTGTACAGTGATGGTCCTGTTGAGCAGGAAATATTCGACATTGTTAGAAAGCATAAGAAGGAAGAGTATCCTGAGATTATCGAGAAGAAGGCAAGCTGGCCGATTCTTTATCATCTTTCAGAGCTCAGAAGTAACATTGTCGAGTGGATACCCATGACCGGCAAGGAGAAGGTTCTTGAGGTTGGTGCCGGCTGCGGTGCTATCACAGGTATGCTCTCTGAAAAGGCAGGCGAGGTAATTGCCTGTGATCTTTCAAGACGCAGAAGTGAGATAAATGCCACAAGAAATTCAGATTGTGACAATGTAACCATTCATGTTGGTAATTTCAGGGACATCGAGCCTGATCTTCCGACTGATTTTGATTTCATTTTCCTTATCGGTGTATTTGAGTATGGACAGGGATATATCGGAACAGAGAATCCCTATGAGAATTTCCTTATCATGCTTAAGAAGCACCTGAAGAAGGATGGACGAATCGTTATCGCCATTGAGAACAGGATCGGACTTAAATACTTCGCTGGTGCTGCTGAAGATCATCTTGGTGGTTATTTTGATGGTATAGAGGGCTATTCCAAGGATTCAGTTGCAAGAACCTTCACAAGAAGCGGTCTTATCAGGATATTTAAGAAGTGTGGTATGAATGATTATCATTTTTACTACCCTTATCCTGACTACAAGCTTATGACTGCGCTTCACTCAGATAAATATCTTCCGGCATACGGAGAGTTGCAGGATAATGTACGCAATTACGATAGAGACAGACTTCTTCTTTTCAACGAGAAGAGGGCGTACGAATGCCTTATAAACGATGGAATGTATGCAGATTTTGCCAATTCCTTCGAGGTCATTATTGGACCTGGGTTTGACACTGTTTACTGCAAATATTCCAACGACCGCGCTGATGAGTTCAAGATAAGAACAGATATCGTGGTCGATAAGCTTGGAAGAAAGCTGATCAAGAAGTATCCTCTTACCGAGGCTGCTGAGGATCACATTTTCAGTATGCAGGACGCTTACTACGCACTGCGCGAGAGATACAGAGGCGGAGACCTTGAGGTCAATGATTGTCAGCTTGATGAGAAATCAAGATGTGCGATGTTCTCATTTGTAAATGGTATACCGCTTACAGCTCTTTTTGACGCGTGCCTTGAATCTGATGATATGGATTCCTTCAACGCTCTTTTCAGAGAGTACATGCGAAGGATGGGATACAGACCGGATTATCCTGTGACGGATTATGATCTTATTTTCCCTAATATTCTGGTTAATGGTCCTATATGGACAATCATTGATTACGAGTGGACCTACGGAAAATGCATACCGCCGAAGGAGATAGCCTTCAGAGCTCTTTACAGCTACATGCTGGAGGACAGAAGCAGAGACAAGCTTGACGTCAAAGCACTCTATGAGCAGATTGGTATCTCAGATGATGATATCAAGTCACTTCTCAGTGAGGAAGCTGACTTCCAGAAGTACGTTACAGGTAGAAGAAAATCCTTCGTCGAGCTCTGGAAGATGATAGGAAGAACGGCAATTGTTCCTAAGGAGCTTGCCGGCTCAACCGAGACTGCAAGAAGCGCTGAAGAGATTCAGATATATGTTGATGAGGGCGATGGATACAGTGAAGATGATTCCATTTTCCCTGATGACACATACGATGATCACAATATGGTTACTTTGGATGTAGAGTGCAATGACAGCGTGCAGAATATCCGTATTGATCCTGCATTTGCTACATGTATAGTAACTATCAAGCAGGTAATCTGGAATGATGTGTCCGTAGAGGATGGTGAGACTTATATTTCAATACACCCCAACGGATCCTGGATTTCAGAGGATAGTATTGTATTCGGTACAGACGATCCCAATATTGAATTTGGTTTCGCTGATGACAGAATAGAGAAAAAGCGCGAAAATCATCTTAAAATAACAATGATGACAACGCTTATTCCGAAAGAAACTGCCACAACACTTGAGGATTCACTCAGAGTAGGGCAGGAAGAGACTACGGAGGAGAAGGGAGAGTTCCTTCGCAAGATAAAGAGGAAACTGCTTCCCAGCTAAGGGCAGTGAAAAATGTTAAAAGAAGTCGTTAAGAATATTCTTATTAACAACAGAAAAAGGGGCTACCAGAAAAAGGTTAAGGAATGTAAGAATGCCTATAACATCTGGGAGCACAGGCAGGAAAAGCACCCCATAATGGTATCAGGCGGGGCTGCTTCTGAAGTCACGGGGAGACTTCAGCTTTACACAGAGGTTGTGTCCTACACCAAGGTGTGGATGGATGCGGATCCTACTGCTACAGCTGAGAAGATCCTGATTTTTGTGAGCCCTAAGGGAAGACTTGCCGGACATGCGGTCGAGAATATCAGAAGATATTTTGAAGCTCATCCGGAGATAAATGTCGTTTACGGTGATGAGGATGAGATGGTCGGCAGAGGAAAGTACGGACATCCGTATTTTAAGCCTGACTGGTCACCGGATACTTATCTGAATGCTTTTTACATCGGCAGCGTATTTGCATGCAGGGCTAATACCTACGAGGCAGCAGCTGCTGAATACGATAATGCTCTCAAGATGCTGGGTGGAACTACAGGAGTTAAGAAGAACTCCCCTGAGGCTGTTGGCCGTGAAGCAAGCATGCTCTCAGCTGACGTTTTGTTCTGTATGCTCGCAATCGAGGAGAGAGCCTTTGCAAAAAGAGCGGATATGGAGTTCCCTATTGGACATATAGGTGAGATCCTGTTCCACAGAGATCCTGAGACAGATGTGTTTTATGGAAGAGGTTTTCATAATTCAAGACATATGCTTATGAAGCCTGCGACCCTTAGCATAATCATCCCTACCAAGGATCATCCGGATATCCTTTTCCAGTGCCTAAAATCTATAGTTAATACTACTCACGAAAAGAATATAAAATATGAGATTGTTGTTGTGGATAACGGCAGCAGTGCTTATAACAGAGTAAGATATGGCTCTTATATAAATCAGATAGATAAGACAGGCGGACTTACCAATATATCTTATCTGTACAAGGTGGAAGAGTTCAATTTTTCACACATGTGTAACCGCGGTGCTACTCGTTCGGGCGGTGAGTATCTGCTGTTTTTAAATGACGATATAGAAGCTACGCAGGATGGCTGGCTCAGAGAGATGCTCTCCCAGGCACAGCTCAGACACGTTGGTGTGGTTGGCGCTAAGCTCCTTTATCCGGATTCTGACCTTATACAGCATGCTGGAATCACTAACGTGAGACTTGGTCCTGTGCACAAGCTTCAGAGAATGCATGACCAGAAGTCACATTACTTTGGATATAACAGAGGAATACATAATCTCATAGGCGCTACAGGTGCATGCCTGATGCTCAGCCGCGAGAAATTTAATGAGGTTGGCGGCTTCCCTGAGGAGCTTCCGGTTGCATTTAATGATGTTGACCTGTGTTACAGCGTGTATCAGAAGGGCTATTACAATGTCTGCTGTAACCATATCAGCCTTTATCATCACGAATCACTCAGCAGAGGACTTGATACTCTTGATATGAAGAAGATGGAGCGCCTTGCCAGTGAGTACGAGGTTTTGATGAAGAGACATCCGGGATTCTATAACAAGGATCCTTTCTATAGTAAGTACCTTACAGATGATGAGACCATAAGTGCTATCATTCCCTGTGAAGACTTCACTCCGGTGCTTGATATTCCTTATCACAGCATTAAGGTACATGAGGACGGCTTTGCTGAAGCAAGGGAAGATGCATGTCTTAGAATCGGTGTCGAGTATGCGGGTACCATGGAAAACTGGATGTATGGCGTCCGTGACGGAGATGTGGTTGATGGCTACTTTGTAAAGGGCTACAGCTTTGTTATAGGTTCAGACAATGCATTTTTTGAGAGACGACTGGTCCTTCGACAGGTTGAACGCTCAGATGATGGATCAAGACCCGCTTCTTCGGTGGTATACAGTATGCCGGTTTATACATGGTACAGACCGGACATAAAGTTAAGGCTTCAGGACCAGATAGATGTTGACCTTACCGGATATAAGGTAAGGATTGCTGCAGGGAAGCTGGCACCCGGATATTATCAGGTGGGAATGGCGGCGCTCGATCAGACGGGCAGCCTCAAACTGATAAACTGGGTAGCAAATTTACTTAAGGTGAAATAAGTTAATGACTGATAATACAGAATTTGATTATAAAACAGCATATGAAAAAGAGAAGCTTAAGAGTGCTGATCTGGCACAGAGAATAGCTGATCTTGAGGATAAGAACCAGGAACTGGAATTTAAGCTTAACCGCATAAAAAATAACCCGATCTGGAAAGCAAGCACACCTGCAAGAAATGCAATGCATTTTGTAATCCGTCAGAAAGATCGTGTGAAGAATGCAGGTTCAGTAAGCGGCGTTATTGCTAAGCTTAAATACAAGCAGATAGAGAGAAGAGCCAAGGTTCATTATGGCACAGAGAGTTTTCCTTCAGAGGAGACTATTGCAGCTGAGAGAGCCGAGCACTTTGAAAAGATGCCTCTTATCAGTATTCTGGTGCCACTTTACAATACTCCCGAGAATTTCCTGAGGGATATGATAGAGTCTGTTCTTGATCAGACTTATACAAACTGGCAGCTTTGCCTGGCTGATGGTTCTGATGCAGAGCATGACTATGTGGAGAGCATCGTTAAGGAGTATCAGAAGGATGCGAGATCAGGAGGTGGTAAATCCGACAAATCCGGAATTCTCTATCACAGACTGGAGAAAAATAACGGTATCTCAGGTAATACCAACGAGTGTTTAAAGCTTGCTTCGGGTGAGTATATAGGACTCCTTGATCATGATGATATTCTTCATCCGGAGGTTCTTTACTATTACGTAAAGGCCATTAATGAAGAAAATGCAGACTACCTCTACTGTGATGAGGCTACCTTCTCCGGTAAGAGTATTGATCATATGATAACGATGCATTTTAAGCCTGATTATGCGCCGGATAACCTTAGAGCTAACAACTATATCTGCCATTTTAGTGTATTTAAGAGAACACTTCTTGACGGTACAGAGCTGTTCAGGTCCAAGTTTGACGGAAGTCAGGATCACGATATGATCTTGAGACTTACTGACGCGGCAGAGCATATAGTTCATATTCCCAGACTTTTATATTACTGGAGATCCCATGCAGGAAGCGTTGCATCTGACATAAGCGCCAAGAGCTATGCAATAGATGCTGCAAGGGGAGCTGTAGCCGATCATCTCAGAAGACATGGCTACGATCACTTTAAGATAACAAGTACCAGAGCATTTGAGACTATTTTCAAGATTGCTTACGAGGTTGAGGGAATACCCAAGATTTCAATAATAATTCCCACATGTGAGCATCTGGAGGACTTAAAGCGCTGCCTTACTTCTATATATCAGAAGTCAACCTATGATAATTATGAGATTATTGTTGTTGAAAATGGCAGTACTTCTAAGGAAATAAGAGCTTATTATGATGAGCTCAGAAACGGAGCTATGAGCTGCGTCCTTAAGATAGTTGATTTTTATGAGGATAAGAGCAATCTTAATCCTGATGGATCAAAGCCTGCCTTTAACTTTTCTGCAGTAGTTAATTACGGTGTAAAGCATTCAACAGGAGATTATATTCTTCTCCTTAACAATGATACTGAGGTTATTACTGTAAACTGGCTGGAAGAGCTGCTCATGTATGCTCAGAGAAGTGATGTCGGTGCTGTTGGCGGAAAGCTCTATTTCCCCAATCGTAAGATTCAGCATGCAGGCGTTGTTTTAAGACTTGGAGCCCACAGAACAGCAGGGCATTGTCATTACGGACAGGAGGGTATGAACCTGGGATATATGGGAAGACTTTGCTATGCACAGAACATGTCTGCAGTGACAGGGGCATGTCTGATGGTATCAAGAGCCAAGTATGATGAGGTTGGCGGATTTGATACAAGCTTCCGGGTTTCACTCAATGATGTTGATTTTTGTTTGAAATTACGTGAAAAAGGATACCTGAACATTTTCACTCCTTTTGCTGAGATGTATCATTATGAGTCAGCATCCAGAGGACTTGACCTCGAGGGTGAGAATGCTAAAAGATATGATGAGGAGTCAGAGCACTTCAAGAATAAGTGGAAGGAAGTACTGGATAAGGGGGATCCGTACTATAATCCAAATTTTTCACTTGATAGAAGTGACTTTTCACTCAATATCGAAGGGTACAGTAGTTTGCGCAATTCATGAGCAGTTCTTTGGCAAAGCATGAATTGACTTTTAACAGTAGTAATGATTTACTAGATATAATTGAGGATAAACCTCACTTATAAGGAGGAAGATGATGAGTGACGCAATGAAACAGCTTGAGTATTGGTTAAATGATCCATATTTTGATGAGGATACAAAGAAAGAGCTGACAGCTATTCGTAATAATGGGGATGAGGTTCAGGACAGATTCTACCAGGAGCTTGAATTTGGTACAGGCGGACTGCGTGGTGTTATCGGTGCCGGAACCAACAGAATGAATAAGTATGTTGTACGTAAGGCAACACAGGGTCTTGCTAATTACATCAAGAAAAATGGTGGAGCAGACGGTGCAAAGAGAGGTGTAGCTATTTCTTATGACTGCCGTAGATTCTCACCTGAGTTTGCAGACGAGACAGCAAGATGCCTTGCAGCTAACGGAATCAAGGCTTATGTCTTTGATGAACTCAGACCTACTCCTGAGCTTTCATTTGCTTTAAGAAAGCTTGGATGTATTGCCGGAGTTATGATCACAGCCAGCCACAATCCGCCGGAATATAACGGATACAAGGCTTATTGGGAGGATGGCGCTCAGGTTACACCGCCTCACGATACAGGTATCATAACAGAAGTTAAGGCTATCACAGATTACAACGATGTTAAGACAATGTCTAAGGAAGATGCCATGAAGGCTGGTCTCTATGAGATCATTGGCAAAGACATTGATGACGCATACATGGTTGAGCTCAAGAAGCAGATCATCCATCTTGATGCTATCAAGGAAATGGCTGAGAAGCTTACAGTTGTTTATACTCCTTTCCACGGAACAGGTCTTGTTCCTGTAAAGAGAGTTCTTGCAGAGCTTGGATTTAAGAATGTATATATTGTTCCTGAGCAGGAGCTTCCGGATCCTGAGTTTACAACTCTTGATTATCCTAATCCCGAGGATCCTAAGGCGTTCAAGCTTGCTCTTGAGCTTGCAAAGGAAAAGGACGCAGATATCGTTCTTGCTACAGATCCCGATGCTGACCGTCTTGGTGTATACGCTAAGGATACTAAGACTGGCGAGTATGTACCTTTCACAGGAAACATGTCAGGAATGCTTATCGGCGAGTACATTCTTCGTGAGAGAAAGGCTACAGGCACAATGCCTGAGAGACCTGCGTTCGTAACTACTATTGTTACAACAAACATGGCTAGAAGAGTTGCTGAGAAATATGGTCTTCACTATATCGAAGTTCTTACAGGCTTTAAGTATATCGGTGAGCAGATCAGACTTTTCGAAGAGAACAATCAGGAATACAATTATGTATTCGGTCTTGAGGAGAGTTATGGATGCCTTGCAGGTACACATGCCCGTGATAAGGATGCGATCGTAGCTGTTATGATGCTTTGCGAAGTAGCTGCATACTGCAAGAAGAACAACATGACACTTTGGGATGCTATGGTTGATATGTATGAAGACTATGGCTACTATAAGGAAGGTCAGTACTCCATCACTATGAAGGGTATTGAGGGTGCAAAGGAAATCGCTGCACTTATGGATAAGCTCAGAAACAATCCGCCTAAGACATTTGGTCAGTGGACTGTAGAAGAGTTCCGCGATTATAAGACAGGCGAGACCATTAATCCTCAGACAGGTGAGAAGGGTAAGACAGGACTTCCGGAGTCAAACGTTCTTTACTTTGCTCTTGATAATGATTCATGGTGCTGTGCACGTCCTTCAGGAACCGAGCCCAAGATCAAGTTCTACATGGGTGTAAAGGGTACAAGCCTTGAGGATGCTGCTAAGAAGCAGGATGAACTTACTGCTGCTGTTAAAGCTCTTATAGAATAATAATAAAGATCCTTTTAGCAGGGCTGTCGGTTTGCCTGACAGCCCTCTTTTTATAAATATGATTAATAGTATTAAAAAGACAATTGCATACGCCAGAAGAAACGGCATAGGTAACACAGCGGTTGCTGTTATGGAGAGGCTGCGGGATCAGAGAAGCGATAACTATACTTATGTACCTCCTACTGAAGAAGAACTTGAAAAGCAGAGGAAGTGGTATAGGTCGCTCCTTAATAATGCAGATAAATCCAAGATGCTTCCACTGATCAGTATCCTTGTGCCCTGCTACAATACTGACAGAGAATTTCTAAAGATGATGATAGAATCTGTACAGAACCAGACCTATGGTAAATGGGAGCTCATTTTGGCTGAGGCTCCGATAGTATCAAAGGGCAGAGCTATCTATCCTCTGACAGAGATAATAAAAGGGTATTCTGCAGCGGACGGAAGGATAAGACACATCCGTCTTAAAAACAATGCCGGTATTTCTGAAAATACAAATGCTGCACTTGATGCATCCCGTGGTGATTACATGGCGCTTCTTGATCACGATGACGTCCTCACACCTGATGCACTGTGTGAGGTTGCTATCGCTGCAATCAAGAATTATCCGAGACTAATCTATTCTGACGAGGATAAGTGCAATGCAGAAGGTGACAGGTTCTTTGAGTACCACAGGAAAAAGAAGTTTAATCCCGATCTCTTCTTGTCGAATAATTACATCTGTCATTTTACTACAATAAGATCGGATGTTATTCATACATGCAGATTCAGGGGTGAGTATGATGGCGCTCAGGATTATGATCTTTTCCTAAGGGCTGTTGGAAGAATTATGTGGACAACAGACTATGAGAAGCAGATTATACATATTCCAAAAGTGCTGTACCATTGGCGTAGTCATGACAGCTCAACCTCTGCTAATCCCAGAAGTAAGATGTATGCTTATGATGCTGGTAAACGTGCGATACAGGATTTTTTGAAAGCAAATGGTATCAATGCTTCTGTAAGTCATTTGAAGCATGTGGGATTTTATCGTGTTGATTATACTGACAATATCTTTACGGCTAGAAAGGATATTGGCGTGGTCGGTGGCAAGATCGTAGATAAAAACGGAACTATGATTGGCGGCAATTACCGAGCTGATGGCAAGGTGAGATTTGATGGACTTCCCAAGGGCTTTAGTGGTGGTTTTCAGCATCTTGCAGTTCTTGAGCAGAATACAGACGCTGTAGATATAAGGTGTATGAAAATCAGACAGGAGCTGACAGATCTCTACAAGGAGATATTCGGCGTTTCATATAAGGATACAACTGAGGGAAAGAGCATCAAAGCTGAATCGATAGGTACTGATGCCGAGATCAGGGAGAAGAGTATACGATTCGGACAGGCTGTCAGACAGCTGGGATACAAGGTGTTATGGGATCCCAGATATGAGACAATGATTTAATAAAGAGGGTTATTTATTGTGAGTGATAAAGTAACAATAGTTATCCCTAATTATAACGGAGCGAAGTTTCTTGATGAGTGTCTAAGAAGTCTTAGGAAGCAGAGCGTAAGTTCAGAAGTTATAATTATAGATAATGGATCAACTGACAGCGGAATAGAGACTTTGAGAAACAATCTTGCTAAACATGAAGATCGTTATCCCAAGGTGCTTATCCATGAGCTTACAAGTAATACGGGATTTGCCAATGCCGTAAATGTTGGCATAAATCTCGCTAAAACCGAGTATGTTCTGCTCTTAAATAACGACACTGTCTCAGATGAGAAAATGACAGAGAATCTGCTTAAGGCCATAGATGGAAAACGAAATGTGTTTTCTGTCGGAGCCAAGATGCTCCAGATGAAGGAGCCTCATAACATTGATGATTCCGGCGATTTATACTGCGCTCTTGGCTGGGCATTTTCACCGGGAAGAGATAAGGACAACAAGAGCTATGATAAGAAGGCATCCATAACATCTGCCTGTGCCGGAGCTGCTATATATAAAAAGGATGCTCTGGTCCGGATCGGTGGCTTTGATGAGGCGCACTTTTGCTACTTAGAGGACGTGGATGTGGGCTACAGAGCCAGGATTTACGGCTACAAAAATCTCTATGAGCCTTCTGCAGTTGTTTATCACGCAGGAAGCGGCACAAGCGGATCAAGATATAACGTTTTTAAGGAAGAACTGACGGCTGGCAACAACTTATATCTGATATATAAAAACATGCCGTTTTTACAGATTTTGATAAACCTTCCCCTTATAATTCTGGGGATTGTAATAAAGCAAATATACTTTATAAAAAAAGGACTTGGCATTGCTTATCTCCATGGGCTTGCAGGAGGGGTGAAGAAGATCATTAAGAACAGTGACAAGAAGGTTCCTTATAAAAAGGGACACCTGAAAAACTACCTCTGCATTGAGCTGGAGCTACTTGTTAACTGTGTTCGCAGGCTTGTTGGATAAAATAAAATGTTATAGAATGAAATAGATATGATTAAGGATAATCAGAAAAACCTGAACATGCTGCACGTCGCTGGGGACGGCATAATTGTGGCCTGTTCCTATATGCTGGCTTTTTATCTGAAATTTGAATCACCTTTTTCAGGGCCGGAGGGAGGCTACCTTTCAATGGGGACATATTTTACTGCCCTCTATTTTTTGGTGCCCGCATATATGGTTCTTTACAATATGCTCAATCTCTACACACCCAGGCGTGCCACGAGGATGAGATATGAACTGTATAATATCCTTCGTGCGAATGTAATAGGACTTATAGGATTCTTCGTTGCATTGTACATGATCAAGCAGATTGACTTCTCACGTACGATGATAATCATGTTTGCTGTTATCAATGTGATCCTGATGAGCTTATCCAGGATATTACTCAGAAGGTTCCTTAGATATATCAGACGTAAGGGCTATAACCTGAAGCACATACTTCTTGTAGGTTATTCAAGAAGTGCGGAAGGATACATCAGCAGAATTAACAACAATCCTCAGTGGGGATATGTGGTTAGCGGAATACTTGATGATACAGTTCCGCTTGGAACTACTTATCATGGAGTTAAGGTAATATCTACTATAAGTAAGCTCCCTGAACTTCTTGAGAGCAACGAATATGATGAGATTACCATCACACTGCCTCTGGATAGATACGACAGACTTGAGGAACTGGTAGATGACTGTGAAAAGTCAGGAATACATACGAAGTTCATTCCGGATTACACCAGCCTTTTCCCGAGTAATCCTTATACTGAGGAGATATTGGGACTTCCTGTTATTAATATAAGATATGTTCCGTTGACTAATGGCTTTAACGTATTGCTGAAGCGTATAGTTGACATTATCGGATCAATTATTGGAATAATTATTTCATCTCCTATAATGCTGATAGCTGCAATAGCGGTTAAACTGTCCAGTCCCGGCCCTATTATTTTCAAGCAGGAGAGGGTTGGCCTTCATGGACAGAGCTTTATGATGTATAAATTCCGTACCATGCAGCTCCAGTCTGAAAAGGCTGAGAAAAAGGGCTGGACCACAAAGGATGATCCGCGAGTAACAGGTGTAGGAAGATTTTTGAGATCCCATAGTATTGATGAGCTTCCGCAATTGTTCAACATCCTTATTGGAGATATGTCCCTTGTAGGGCCGAGACCTGAAAGGCCTCAGTTTGTAGAGAAGTTCAGACAGGAAATACCGAGATACATGGTCAAGCATCAGGTAAGACCCGGTCTTACCGGTTGGGCTCAGATAAATGGCTACAGAGGTGATACTTCCATAAGGAAGAGAATTGAATTTGATATTTATTATATTGAAAACTGGTCTATGGAATTTGACATCAGAATTATGATCGGAACTATATTCCATGGCATTATCAACAAAAACGCCTATTAATGACTTTTGCTTGTATAATTATTATTTTTGTGGCAAAATAGGGCAGTGAAGACTAAAAATTCAAAGGAGATTTATGATATGTCGAATCGCAGGAGTGGAAACTCAGGCAGAAGAGGCAGAAAGAAGAACACAAAGAGAGCACTTATAATATTCGGTGTTGAGATTGTTGTTCTCCTTATACTTCTTTTTATAGTATGGACTTTATTTGGAAGAATTAAGGTCGATAAGGTTGGCAAGGTTAACCTTGATGAGAAAAAGATTGCAGAGAGTGTTAACACAGGTGTCGAAGAAAATGAGCAGATGACAGGATATACTAACATTGCTCTCTTCGGTGTAGACTCCCGAGAAGGTGATCTTGATAAGAACACCAGAAGTGATACCATAATGATTGCTTCAATTAATAATGCAACAGGCGATATCAAGCTTGTATCTGTATATCGTGATACCTACCTTAATCTTAGTAACGATACATATACAAAATGTAATGCAGCCTACAAGGCTGGCGGACCCCAGCAGGCTATATCCATGCTGAACATGAACCTTGATATGGATATCACTGATTTTGTAACCATTGGCTTTGGCGGTCTTACAGATGTAGTAAACGAACTCGGCGGAGTTGATATCAATATTGAAGAGAATGAGATCACTCATTTGAACAATTATCAGTCAACAATGGCTGAGGAGCTGGGAATGAAGTATACTCCTGTAACTCAGACAGGTATGCAGACACTTGACGGACTTCAGGCTACAGCTTACTGCCGTATCAGATACACAGCCGGAGATGATTTCAAGAGAGCAGAGAGACAGAGAACTGTCCTTATGGCTATTTTGGAAAAGGCAAAGACTGTTAATATTTCTGAGCTTGAGAATGTAGCAAATAAGGTGTTCGGAGAGACTTATACATCTCTTGGACTTGAAGATATTATTAAGCTTTTAGGCAATATAACAAATTATAATGTAGTGGCAAATGATGGCTTCCCGCATGCGGATATGAGAGCTACCGGAACAGTTGGTAAGAAAGGAAGTTGCGTAATTCCTGTTGATCTTGCTTCCAATGTTAAGTGGCTCCACGAGTTCCTCTTTGAGGACACGGAATATCAGGTATCTTCCAGTGTAGAAAAGTATAGTCAGAAGATTGCTGCTGATACGGATGAGTATATTGACAGGTAATAAAGTTTGACACTTGGCCCCGGTATCAGCCGGGGCTTTTTTCAACCTTATAGTGAAATTCTATTTGGAATCCATCATAGAGGATAACTATGTATACAGTAGATGTAATAATACCAACATATAAGCCGGGTTCAGAGCTCTCAATGCTCATTGATGAACTCGAGAAGCAGGCATACAGACCTGAAAAAATAATAATAGTTAATACAGAGAAGCGCTATCTGGTTGAGAAAAAGGATGCGATGGATGCTATAAATAAGTATGACAACATAGTAGTTCATCACATTTCCAAGAAGGAATTTGACCATGGTGAGACAAGGAATCTTGGAGTAAGTCTGTCTAACGCAGATTTCTTTTTGATGATCACTCAGGATGCCGTTCCGAGGGATTACCAGCTGATATCCAATCTGGTTAAGGCTGTTGAGGATCCGCAGGTTGCGGCAGCTTACGCAAGACAGTATCCCAAGTCAGACTGTAATCTGGCTGAGAGATATTCCAGAAAGTTCAATTATCCTACTGAGCCCATGAGGAAGACTATCAAAGACCTTCCCAAGCTTGGTATAAAGACCTTCTTCTGCTCTAACGTCTGTGCCATGTACAGAAGGGATGTATTTGATAAGATAGGCGGCTTTTTACACAGAGCCATTTTTAACGAGGACATGGTCTATGCAGGTAATGCCATGTATAAAGGCTATGCTATCTGCTATGTGCCGGATGCGGGAGTGATTCATTCCCACAATTATTCCTGTGCACAGCAGTTCCACAGGAATTTTGACCTTGGAGTATCACAGACTGATCATCCGGAGATCTTTTCCGGAATCAAGTCAGAATCTGAAGGAAAGAAAATGGTCAGGGATACTATCGAGCACTTCAGACATATTGGTAAAGCATATCTTATTCCGCACTATATAATTATGTGCACCTTTAGATTTGCAGGCTATAGAATGGGAAGAAGGTATAAAAGACTTCCTAAGGGACTTGTGAAGGCCTGCTCTCTAAACAAAGCGTATTGGGAACACTAAACAAAGTTTATTGGGGGAATCATTATGGAATCCAGATTTTCAGATGGAGATATAAAAAGCTGGGAAGAAGTCAGTCTATTATATAATTCTGCTTTGAAGCAGATTAACACAAAAATAGAGATACTGAATGATGAATTTCAGGAAGTACACAGATATAATCCTATAGAGCACATAAAATCAAGAATAAAGACTCCGGAGAGTATCGTTAAGAAGCTTAGACGGCATGGCTATGAGTCTACGCTTGAAAATATGATGAAATACATTAATGATATCGCCGGAATAAGGATTATCTGTTCCTTTACATCAGATATATACAGAATAGCTGATATGATAAGCAATCAGAAGGATATCAAGGTCCTTACCATAAAGGACTATATCATGAATCCCAAGACCAGCGGATACCGCAGCTACCACATGATAGTGGCAGTTCCTGTATATTTATCAGACCATACAGCGGAGGTTAAGGTTGAGGTTCAGATCCGTACAGTAGCCATGGATTTCTGGGCAAGCCTTGAGCATAAAATACAGTACAAATTCGAAACAAAAGCGCCTGCCAATATAAAAGCGCAGCTTTTTGAATGTGCAAGAATGGTAGCGGAGCTTGATGACAGAATGTTGTCACTTAATGAAGAAATACAGGCAATTACACCTCAGGATGAGTAAAATCATCCTGTAATTTGCCTATTAATGAGGAGTGCCCAGGCACCTCTCGGCACCCGGGCTATTATGAAAAAATTTATCTATCTTTCGGAGCTACTGTTAGAGCTTCGCAAATGAACCTTGTTTTCCTTGGTTCTGTCTAATTATAACAATGAAATATGAACAAAATATTAACAAAGTTTAAACTAGAGGTTAATATGAACAAAAGAAGTACCGATTCAAATGTTTTATTGTATGAAATGCATAAATGATGTAATCTAGTATTTGACTGTAAAATGAAAAAGCACTAACTACGTGTATACTCATGTTTATAGAGGAGGAGCTATGGAAAACATAATGGGTAAAATTGCAGGAAAGATCAGTGCACAGGAAATGATCAAGGCTAATACAGCTGCTGAGGCTGCTCACAGGGAGCAGATTGAGAATCAGAACAAGCAGTATGAAGAAGAGATGGGCGTTCTTCGTCAAAATGCCAAAAACATGGAAGACAGACTGAATGCCATAGAAGATGTGCTCAAAGATCTAAAGGCTGAGAAGGCTGAGTCAGAGGTAAGTGCCCAGGAGTTGGACAAGGCAATAAAGGAGCTCAAGGAGAACTTAAGCGATCGTCTTAATAAAAGTGACGAAGCAACCCATGATGTTGGTGTGCGCATTTACAGAAATGTACAGGCTTCTGTTATTGATGAACAGAAGAAGCAGCTTGATTCGATAAAAGAAGATCTTAATAAGCAGATGGAGGCTATCAGAAGCGAGTTCACAGTGCTCGTAAGACAGCTTGATTCCATGCAAAGAGCAAACAGAGCTAAGAATCGTGGAATTATGCCTTTGACGGTTTTGATATTCCTGGTAGCTGCTGCTGATCTTGTACTGATGATTTTAAGAATTATAGGTTTGGTTTAAGAATGAGTTTTTTACGACATAAAAAAGTTAGAATCGGCTTGATAAAAGGCGCTGCAGCGGCTATTGCCACATGGATAATATTGATATTACCCGTATTTTCACCGGTAAAAAACACTGGGGATAATATCTTCACAGTATCCCTGAACGGAGTTGAGGTAGGAACACTCGCATCAAGACAGGCGGCTGAGAAATGCCTCAGGGACGCCAGAAGAAAGCTTGCAGAGGGAAGCGAGGAATTGGTTCTTGCAAAGGCAGATTTAAGCCTTGAGGGCAGGGAAGTATTATTTGGACAGGTAGATTCTAAGAAGGCAGTTAGAGAAAAGATGCTCGAGGTGTTGCAGAATAACATTTCGTCGACCCTGGAGCGTTCATATACAGTAAAGATAAAGAAGTATTCAGTGAATTTGTCCAGTAAGGATGATGTTTTTACCCTGCTTGATGAAGCGCTGAACAGATATGACACTGAGCACAAATACAAGGTTGACCTGGTAACTGACCCTACCCGAGAGGTCAATGTTCTGACATCTCAGGTGCTGTCAGTGGAGGAAGCTACCAAGGATGAGGAGATCAAGCTTCCTGAAGCTGGATTGGACCAGGCTATTTCTGATGTATTTAGTCAGATCAAGCCTCTAATCGAGGAAAAGGATTTTGATGATTACGAGCTGGGCCTTTTATCCATTGATTTTGGAGACAAGGTCGAGGTAGTTGAAAGCTATCTTCCTGCATCTGAGATTACTGATATAGCTACAGCTATAGATGAGGTAACAAAGGATCAGGAGACAAATCAGATTTACGAAATCAAGTCAGGCGATACACTGGGAACTATAGCTGAAGACTATGGAATTCCGCTGGATCAGCTTATTGCCATGAATGAGACCATAGAGAATGAGAATTCCACAATCAGAGTAGGAGACGAGATCATAGTAACAGTTCCCGAACCGGAGCTTTCAGTGGTCTACACTACCCAGCAGTACTACGAAGAGGACTATGAGGCTGATATAATTTATAAGGATAATGATTCCTGGTATACGACAAGACAGGAAGTTGTACAGGAGCCTTCAGCAGGTCATAGAAAGGTAGTAGCTAAGCTTTCTTATGTAAATAACAGTGAGACAGGCCGCGATATTCAGAAGGAAGAGGTGACCTATGAGGCAGTTCCAAAAATCATTGAGAGAGGAACTATAGTTCCTCCTACATATATCAAGCCTATTTCTGGTGGAAGGCAGTCATCCGGATTTGGAAGAAGAAGTGCGCCTACCAAGGGAGCAAGCACATTCCACAAGGGTATAGACTGGGCTACACCTGTAGGTACAGCGGTTATGGCATCCAATGCGGGCGTTGTTACAAGAGCCGGTTGGGGTAGAGGATATGGATATGTTGTCTATATCAGCCATTCTGACGGAAGAGAGACCAGATACGGACATCTGTCCAAGATTCTTGTTAAGCCCGGACAGTCTGTATCTCAGGGCCAGAAGATAGCGCTTAGTGGTAACACCGGTGTTAGTACCGGAGCGCATCTCCACTTCGAGATATTGATAAATGGCTCGCAGGTTAACCCGCTTAATTACCTGAATTAACCCTTCCGATTTTACAAATGCGTTAATTTGTGGTATAACATAAGCCGTTAATAAAAATAGGGGAGAAAGTTTATCAACTAGTAAATTCACAAAGGCGTGAATATTAGGAAATTATGGAAAAATATGTTATTAAAGGTGGAACACCACTTGTAGGAGAGGTCGAGATCGGTGGTGCGAAGAATGCTGCACTTGCTATTCTGGCAGCAGCTTCCATGACTGATGAGACTGTATATATTGATAATATGCCTGATGAAGCTGACACTAACGTAATGCTTCAGGCCATGGAGAGCATTGGAGTCCTTATTAAGAGAACAGGACGTCATTCTGTTACAATCAATGCATCTCAGGTTAGTTCTTTTAGAATTGAAAATGAATTCATTAAGAAAATAAGGGCATCATACTATATGCTTGGAGCATTTCTTGGAAAATACAAGAATGCTCAGGTTGTATTGCCTGGTGGCTGTAATATAGGTCTTAGACCTATCGATCAGCATATCAAGGGCTTCACTGCACTTGGAGCTAACGTAGCTATCGAGCACGGCATGATAAATGCGCATGCTGATAAGCTTGTAGCTAATCATATTTATCTTGATATAGCCAGTGTTGGTGCGACTATCAATATTATGATGGCTGCATCAATGGCAGAAGGTAAGACTATTATCGAGAATGCCGCTAAGGAACCTCATGTAGTTGATCTTGCCAACTTCCTTAACAGTATGGGTGCTGATATCAAGGGTGCCGGTACTGATATTATCAGAATTAAGGGTGTTGAGAAGCTTCATGGTACAGAGTACACAATTATCCCTGACCAGATTGAGGCCGGAACATTCATGATGGCTGCAGCAGCTACTAAGGGTGATGTTACAATCAAGAATGTCATCCCTAAGCACTTAGAGTCTATTAGTGCTAAGCTTATCGAGATGGGATGTCAGGTTCTTGAATCTGATGATGCGGTAAGAGTAGTAGCTACCAAGCGTACTAAGAGCGTTCATGTTAAGACACTGCCATATCCCGGATATCCTACGGATATGCAGCCTCAGATTACAGTTGTTCTGGGACTTGCAAGTGGAATCAGTCTTGTTACAGAGTCTCTTTTCGAGAATCGTTTTAAATATGTTGATGAGCTTACCAGAATGGGAGCCAATATCAAGGTTGAAGGAAGTACAGCTATTATTGAAGGCGTTGATCAGTATACCGGAGCAGAGGTTGCTGCACCTGATCTTCGTGCCGGAGCTGCACTTGTTATTGCCGGACTTACAGCTGAGGGCTTTACTACTGTAGAGGACATCAGATACATCGAGAGAGGTTACGAGGACTTCGATATGAAGCTTCGTGAGCTTGGTGCTCAGATCCAGAAGGTTGATACAGATAAAGAGCTTCAGAAGTTCAAGCTTAGATTTGCATAATTAAAACGCCGCAGAGTTGCGGCGTTTTTTCTATACTATAATACTATTTTTATTACAAAATTTCCTCGATATACAGATTCGAGTGCTGAGACAGATCCAGATAATCGTTGTCAATCTTAATCGTAGGTTTGGACAGATGATCCCTGTTTATGAAAATAATCTCGCCTTCCCTGCCGTCATTTAATCTTACCCTGTTGAGCAGATACGTATTAACAATATTCTGAAGGAAGGTCATGATGGCATTTGTGTCGTACTTCTGCAATCCCTCAGATTCAAACATCTCAATTGCAATAAACGGACAAAGAGGATCTCTGTACACTCTTGCTGAGGTCATGGCATCATATACATCCGCAATAGATACGCACTTTGCAAAGAAATCTATCTGAGGGCCTTTCAGGTGTGCGGGATATCCAGTACCATCGCAGCGCTCGTGGTGCATAAGCGCAGCGTTTTTTACGTGATCACTAAGATCAAGGTCTGTAAGGATCATATACCCCTGAGCGGGATGAGTCTGAACTACTGAGTATTCATCGGAACTAAGCCCTGACGGTTTTGTAATGATCTCATTTGGAATAAGCAGTTTTCCGATATCGTGAAGGAGACCTGCCTCTGTGAGAATCATAATATCATCGTCACTCATTTTTAGCCACTGGCCCAGAATATTGCATATCATGGCAACGCTTATACAATGAACATAGGTGGCGTCATCATAAGTTCTCAGGCTGTGGAGCATATCAAACAGATTGGATGAACTGTTCCCCTTGCGAACCAGATCATAAATAGGAGATATGATAGAATCGATATCAAAATGCTCCTTGTCGTTTATGAGATCTCCGATACCTGCCTTGAATTTTGAGGCGCAGTCTTCGAAGTCCTTTTTAAATTCTTTGAATTCTTCGGTTTGACGCAGTCTTGCTGCATAAGAACGGCTGTTGTCCTGTGGGGAGACCATCTCTTCCGGAGGGTCTTCAACAAGAACATTCAATACGGAATAAAAAGATAATTTAGTAATGGCCTGGTTATCCAGCACGCAACCCTTGGGCAATATAAGCTGATTATTATCATGCGCATACACATTGTCCGACAAGATCATGCCAGGAACCAGTTTTTTAGTAATCAATCTTTTCATAAAGAAGGCGCCTCTTTGACAGTCATCAGTGAATATAGATACAAATTAATCTTATGGTTCACTAATGTAAAAGTCAAGAAAGGCGCCATTTTCATGCTATAAAAAAACGATAAACAAATTATAAACGGCTATAAAATCATGCTTCAGATTCAGCCTCTGCTTTTCTGGTTGATACGATTGTTGTGTTTTTAAGAATAGGACTGATCTTTTTGTATACAAGAACTGTGATAGTACTTAATACGACACCCTTTAAGAGGTTAATGGGAGCAACTGCGAAAAGAACAAATGTAAACATGTTGCTGATTGCAGGATTGATAGCTGTTCCCATACCGATCAAAGCATCAAGTGGCATGCCATAGAGCTTTGCAAATGCAGGAAGAAGATAGAATGCATTAAGTGAGCTTCCTACGATTGTGATAATCATTGTTGCTGTAAGGCATGATATAAATGCTGTCTGGCGGTTCTTTTTGAAGATATAAATGATTGAAGCAGGAAGTACATAGCTGCAGCCTACTACAAAGTTTGCAAGCTCTCCGATAAATGCTGTCTGTGTTCCGTTAATGATAAGGTTTAAAAGGATCTTGATAAACTCGATCATAACGCCTGTCATAGGGCCGAATGCGAAACCACCGATCACTGCAGGGAGATCTGAGAGGTCAAGCTTGTAAAAGCTTGGAGCAAAGGGCATCGGAATTTCAAAGAGCATCAGCACTGCAGATATAGCAGAGAAGATACCGATGATAACCATTTTTCTGGTGCTCAATCCTGGATTTTTCTCACCGGTCTTTTTGGCAACATAGTTCTCTGCCAGTCTTGCTGCTACGAACATAGTGACAATTAACAGAATGAAAATCGATACGAGAACGGTATTTTCTGCAATTGAAGCTAATAAATTGTTTTTCATGGTGTTTTCCTCCTGATTATGTCGGGGAGGATAATGACTAGACTACGCGCGCTCTATCTTGAAATAAAAAACGAACCAACATAGATGCTGATTCGGGAATAGAAATAAAACGCATCTTCTATCATCCAGACTATACTGTCGGTTTTGGAATCTCACCAAATCGGCCGCCGAAGCGGTTCGCGGACTTCTGATAACAGTCACCGCCGGTAGGGAATTACACCCTGCCCCGAAGATTATTTTTTACTAGTCCCATTATATAACAGATGTAGTCGACGTCAATACCTTTTCCTGTCCGACTTGCTTTTTTTCAGACGCTGGAATATTCTGATTATATGAGTACAATATTAGAAACAAATTCATCGGAGGAAACCTTCGAGTTCGGAAAAAGAATAGGAGAGACCGCTGCGCCCGGATCAGTTTATACACTGATAGGAGATCTTGGCGTGGGCAAAACCGTCCTGACACAGGGAGTAGCTGCAGGACTTGGAATAGAGGGACCTGTCAACAGCCCTACCTTTACAATACTTCAGGTTTATGATGAGGGACGAATCCCTTTTTATCACTTTGACGTTTACAGAATTGGTGATGTCAGTGAGATGGATGAAATAGGATATGAGGACTATTTCTATGGACAGGGACTCTGCTTTATTGAATGGGCCAATCTTATAGAAGATATTCTCCCTGAAAAATACACGGAGATATGCATTGAGAAAGATCTGAAGAAAGGAACAGACTATCGCCGCATCACACTTAAGACGATAGATAATAGATAAAATATGAAAATTCTTGCACTTGATACATCCGGTCTTGTATGCAGCGTCGCCGTTATGGAGGACGACAGACTTCTCTCCGAGTTTTCAATCCAGCACAAGATTACACATTCAGAGCTTCTTCTTCCTATGATGGAGGAGATTAAGAAGAGAATAGCACTTGACCTTAACACAATAGATGCAGTTGCTGTTTCAGCAGGCCCGGGTTCTTTCACAGGCCTTCGCATAGGCTGTGCAACTGCCAAGGGACTCTGTCTTGCAATGGACAAGCCTCTTGTAGCGGTGCCGACTCTTGATGCCATGGCGTATCAGTTTTATGGAAGTGAAAATGTGATATGCCCCATGATGGACGCCAGAAGAAGCCAGGTTTATACAGGAATCTACACCTTTGTTCCGGAAAAGGAAGACGAGAAGCATTTTGAAACATATTTTTCAATGAAGACAATCAAGGCTCAGGCAGCGATGGCTGTAGAGGATATTGCAGAGGAGCTCAATAATATAGGAAAAACGGTTGTCCTTCTTGGCGATGGAATACCGGTATACAGAGATAAGCTTGAGAAGCTTTTGAAGGTGAACTATATAATAGCGCCTGCTCACATGAACAGGCAAAGGGCTTCAGCACTTGCTGCTCTTGCACAGATATATTTACGTGACGGAAAAACTGTGGATGCAGACAGCTTTTCACCCGAATACTTAAGGGCATCACAGGCAGAGCGAGAGGCCGCTGAGAAGAAGGCCGGCGGGGATGCGCAGAAGGCATCTGAGAATAATACAGATAAGAAAAATAAAAAAGGAAATGATTCTATTTATATAAGAGACCTCAAGGCTGAGGATATAACTGCAGCTGCACAGCTTGAAGCAGCAAGTCTTGGAAGTGAGGCCTGGAGCGAGAAACAGCTCCTTGAAGCCAGCGTTCTTGACGATACTGTTTATCTTGTTGCGGAAAAAGCAGGAAATGTAGTAGGATTATGCGGTGTTCGCAATATTTCAGGAGAAGGTGAAATTACCAATGTATCCGTAGCTTCAGAGTGCAGAGGAAGAGGCATAGCCTACGATATGCTTGAAAAGCTCCTTCTTAGAGGAAGGGCAATCGGATGCGGCGATTTCACGCTCGAAGTAAGAGCCGGAAATGTTGCAGCAAGAGGATTATATGAGAAACTTGGATTTGTAAATGAGGGTGCAAGACCCGGATTTTACGATGGTCCAAAGGAAGATGCAATAATATATTGGAAGAGAAATAGTACGAATGATTGATGTATGTCTACTTGGAACGGGTGGCATGATGCCGCTTCCGAACAGATATCTTACGGCACTTATGGTGCGTTATAACGGTAAAAGCATGCTTATAGATTGTGGTGAGGGCACGCAGATCGCCATGAAAAAAAGGGGATGGAGTCCCAAGCCCATCGACATGATATGCTTTACCCACTACCATGCGGATCACATTTCAGGACTTCCCGGAATGCTTTTGACCATGGGAAATGCTGAGAGAACAGAGCCGCTTTTAATGGTAGGCCCCAAAGGACTTGAGAGGGTAGTGAAGGCACTCCGGACCATTGCGCCAGAGCTTCCTTTTCCGATCGAGTTCCACGAAATTTCCGGTGAAGAGGATGAACTCACACTGCCGGGAATGCCTGAGTTTAAGATCAAAGCCTTTAAGGTAAATCACAATATCACATGCTACGGCTATTCAATGCAGCTTGCAAGAACAGGTAAATTCAATGTTGAAGCTGCAAGAGCCAATGGAATAGAACAGAAATACTGGAATCCTCTTCAGAAGGGTGAGATTATCCACACTGATGACGGAAGAACCTTCACCCCTGACATGGTATTGGGTGAAGCCAGAAAAGGACTGCATCTTACATATGTTACAGATTCGAGACCTACAGACGGAATTGTAAAAAATGCAGAAGGATCAGATCTTTTCATATGCGAAGGAATGTACGGCGAGCCTGAAAAATTGCAGAAGGCTAAAGAAAACAGGCATATGACAATATATGAGGCAGCGGAACTTGCGAAGAAAGCAGGGGTAAAGGAAATGTGGCTTACACATTACAGCCCGTCCCTTGTTAATCCCAAGGAATATCTGCCTGAGGCAAAAAAGATTTTTAGTAATACAGTTGCGGCAAAGGATGGTAAGGCTGTGACGTTAAGGTTTGAGGAAGATTCATAAATTATTGTACTTTTTTATGAGGAGGCACAATGAACGAGTCTACGAAGGGCGGTATTATTAGATCTGTCATACTGATGGTTCTGGCTGCAGTTGTTGTACTAGGCGTCTTTTTGATATTTACAAGGAGAGGCAGTAATACCAATACGACTACAGAAGAAACTGTGCTTACAGAGGTTCAGAAAATTACCACAATAGACCTTACAAAGAATTACCCCAAGACACCTCCGACAGTGGTGGATCTTTATGCTCGTACCATGAAGGTTATGTACAAGCAGCAATACACTGATGAGGAATTCGATAAAATGGCGCAAGTATTGGCGGGTATTTTTGATTCGGAATTTCTTGCAGCACAAAATAACTGGCCCACCGGTCTTAAGGATGAGGTTAAGCAGAAAAAGAAAGAAGATTACTCCATCACCAAATATGAAGTGCTTACTTCTGACCTACAGGAGAAACGCGACAATGGTGAGGAAATAGCTAACGTTGTCGCTAAGATCAATTTAAGACATGGTACACACACTGTATCTTATAATTACTTATTCGTACTTCGTAAAGACACAGAGGGTCTTTGGAAAATAATGGGATGGACAGTAACTGAAGCAACAGGCACGGAAGAATAAAACTATGAATGAAAAGAATGCTGAAAAGATTGAGCGCCGTACCGAAGAGGACGGCGTAATCTTTATGTCGATTAAAAATGAAGAAGAGAAGGAAAGCGTTTCTACTGACAAGGATATTACAATCCTTGCAATAGAAAGCAGCTGTGATGAGACGGCTGCCGCAGTTGTGCGAAACGGAAGAGAGGTATTGTCTAATATAATATCCTCTCAGATTGCGCTTCACACAATATACGGAGGAGTTGTTCCTGAAATTGCATCAAGAAAGCACGTTGAAAAAATCAATGGGTGCGTCAGAGCTGCACTTTCAGAAGCTGGTCTAAAGCTTGAGGACATAGATGCAATAGCTGTAACCTATGGCCCCGGTCTGGTGGGAGCACTTCTTGTCGGCGTTTCCGAAGCGAAGGCTCTTAGCTTTGTAACAGGAAAACCACTGGTTGGAGTGCATCATATTGAAGGTCACATCTGTG
>JAEEGF011260915.1_pt1 | contig 28569 bp, 25 predicted proteins | sample 9134171 | NCBI WGS metagenome assembly JAEEGF01 (sample SAMN16246542, study PRJNA631951) | gut metagenome | biome: gut microbiome; feature: rumen; material: AP-attached | host: Bos | place: Iran: Karaj | collected 2018-10 | reverse complement strand
CGGGAGTTTTTTGATAAAATAGAAATATCAGGACTGTCAAATGAACTCCTTCTAGAGAATTGGGTTACATATTATAAAGATTATTATTGGAAAAAGTGGTATACCAAACCTGAGGAGAGAGAATGGGATAGAATAATGGTCACCACGATGTTTACATTTTATTTTGACATCACAGTAAAGACCATTAATGAGCTAAAAGATTTGTTGAAACCCGGTGGGGATTTTCAAGTTGGAGGCGTATTAGCAACTCTCCAACCCAACGAAATCGAGAAAGCTACGGGTATTAAACCTCATATTGGTTTATCTAATAAGCCTGGTGATTTGGATGATGGAGATGAACAAATTATTGACGCCTTGCCTTTAGATTATAGCATTTTAGACGAAGTTTCGTACAAATATGAAATGTCTAATGCATATTATGCTTATACCACTAGAGGGTGTATCCGCAAATGTCCTTTCTGTGCAGTTAAGATTATGGAGCCTGATTATCAAGATTACATTTCATTAAAAGAAAGAGTTGAGGAGGTGGACAGATTATATGGTCCTCAGCGCGATTTGCTTTTGATGGATAATAATGTTATGGCATCAAAATCATTTGATAAGATAATAGATGAAATTGTTGAATGCGGATTTGGGGCAGGTGCGACATATATCGAGCCAGACAAATTAGCTTTGTCAATTAAGAATCTTATTGACGGAGTAAATGACCGTGCGTATATTCGCAAAGCTCAAGAGTTATTGATAGAATACCTTGACTCTATAAAGGAGAAAGAGAAATCATATAGTATATATAAGACTTTTGATGACCTACATGTCCTCAAATATGAAACTGCAACTAAGCCAGCATTGATAGATGCATATAATATAATAAAAGCGGACTACGAAAAGACTCTAAAAAATAGAAGACCAAGACAACGTAAGGTGGATTTCAATCAGGGGGTAGATGCCAGACTATTTACCCCTCATATGGCTAAGCAATTTGCTAGGATTGCAATATCTCCTTTGCGCATTGCATTTGATGATTTAAAAATTAAGGAAGTTTACATAGCAGCACTTAGAATGAGTGTGGATGCAGGTATTAAGAATTTCTCCAATTACCTTTTGTATAACTTCAATGACAAGCCATCAGAATTATACACCAGAATGGAGATTAATGTGCTTCTTTGTGATGAATTAAATGTTAACATATATTCTTTTCCGATGAAATATCACCCTCTTTATGGTGAACATAGTCATGACAGAAATTACATTGGAAAGCATTGGAATAAAAAATACATCAGAGCGATACAGGCTGTGTTAAATAGCACAAAGGGAATGATCGGAAGAGGAACAACATTTTTCTATAAAGCTTTTGGGAATAACGAATCTGAATATCTGACACTACTTGAAATGCCTGATGCCATGATTGTATACAGGTTCTTTTTCGAATGGTTGGAAAGTAAGGGGCATCCTCTATCAACGGCAAATTGGTGTAAGGCTTTGGATAAATTAGATGAGTATGAACAACAAATATTCTATGATATTATCCACAATGATGATTTCGTTAATACGAAAGAACGTCCTCATTATAGTGAGCATATAGATTGCGCTCTTAAGTTTTACATCAATCTCAGAAATGAAGTTGCAGAGCCTACAGGTTCTTTATACTCACTAAAAAAAGAATTCGACAACACTCCTAAAGACAATTTGCAATATATAAAGAAAAGTGGGGCTGTCCCAGTATTGAAGAAATATAAAGCCAGATAATATATTAGACCAAATTATTACATCATATGGAAAGAACTTTCACAACAAATTCTCGGTTGGTAAACGATTTGTTTGCTAATTATATAAGCACATTTGCAGCCTTGTGCGAATTGATTAATAATTCCATACAAGCAGATGCTAAGAATATCTGGCTGGATATAGACGATACACCAGAAGAAGAGTTATGCCCTTTGGCTATTAGGAAGATTGTAATCAAAGATGATGGCCATGGTGTTCATATAGATGATCTCGGCAACAAAATCTTGGATATCGGAACCAGCAATAAAGATGGTGGTAAAGGTATAGGGCGCTTTGCGGCTTTTCAATTAGGTAAATCCGTCGAAATTGAGACTGTTGGTTTTTCTCAAGGGAGAAACAATTTCTCAAAAGCGATCATACCTTTGAAGTTTGATTCTTTTGGGAAAAACATCAATGTTTCTGAGGTAAAGATAGAGACTCAAGAGGACATATTGGAGGGAATGAATCACTCCACATATTATAAAGTGACCATTGATGATTTATATGACAGTGATGTTACGGAAAGAGAGACAAAAAAGAAGATCATCGACAAAATGCTCCAATGCAATATCGCAGACGCAATTTTTGAACGATATCCATTGAAGATCTTTAATCGTGACCTGTTTTTCTACATAAACAAAAAGAGGATAGAGCCGAAGAATTATGTTATTAACTTACCGATAATTAAAACAATCCCATATAGTGACAAGAAGGGGAATCAGCACAAGATACAATTCCAATTCTTTAATATTAAGGGAATTGAGAAGAGAAAAGTGTTTTTGACAACAAATAATGCGGGAATTCAAACTATTGCATCTGGATTTGAGTACGATGCAGAGTGGCTTAGTCCTAAAATAGGAGGATGGTTTATTTATGTATCTTCTGAAACACTATCCACAGATATTTACAGAAATATCGCACTGGATGAAATGGATGAGGAAGTGAAGTCCTTCAAATCATTTATAAAAGAACAATTAACAGCGTTCTTTCGCGAAAAAAACATTGAATTTGATAATTTTATTGATAAACTGAAGAAGGATGATTATTACCCATATAAAGAGAAGTCCTCTTCTAAGTCCAAGACCGTATTATTCGACAAATTAGCATTCCTCGTAGAAGACAAGTATAATCTGCTGAACGAACAGAATAGATTACGTGAAATTGTATATCCATTGATTGACAGGACTATATCTAATGGAGAACTTGACAAGATATTAAATAGTATATTAAAGCTTAACAAAAAGACCATTGAGCAGTTTAATGATTTGTTGGATAGGACTGAATTGGAGGATGTCATCGCTTTTTCCGATAAAGTTGCTTTGAAGATGGAAGAACTTGAATTTATCGAGAAGCTAACCTATTCAGAAATCTCCAAACATTTGAAAGAAAGAAAAGAACTTCATAAATTCTTGGAAAAGATGCTGTGGATTTTCGGGGAAGAGTTTAATGATGCAACAAAATTGTTGTCAGATAAAGGCTTGGAAAAGAATCTCACAGAGTTGCGGGATGACATTATGAGATATAAACCATCCAAGAAGGATGACAATATTAATGAGAATGCAGAAAAATCTACGAAATCAATAACCGACTTGTTCATGTATAGTGAGAAGATTATTGATTGTAATAAAAGGGAAGTTTTGGTTGTTGAATTAAAGGCTCCCAAAGTTAAAGTGAGTCCGGTTGAGTTAGCACAGGCCATGCGATATGCACGAGAGATTGAGCAGAGTGGTCAGACTCCACAACATGTAAACTTCAAAATAATACTTGTTAGTTCTGATATAAGTGAGTCTGGAAAGTATGAGATAAAAGGTGAGGAAAATAATCCATTCTTGTATTTCCGTAGTAAGAGTGGTCGGGTTGAAGTATGGGTTATGAAATGGTCAGATCTTATTGAAAGGCAGAAACGGAAGCTAAAATATCTTTCTAATTCACTTGAGATAAAAGATGTAGATATTCAACAAAAAGCAGCTAAGGATTTCGAAGAAATTAATTTCCAAAGAACTACATCCACACTAAGACAGGTTAGTATTTAAAGTTCCTCATAATAGTATTGCAACAGCAAGAACTGAAACATAGAAATATGGATGTAAACTTATATCAAGAGACGCTCTGAATGAAGGAAAGAAACGCCCTGACACGCTTGCAGAAAAAGAAATTACGGATACAATTTTATACTTGTTCATCCGCTATAGTGAGAAAAACATGTTATTAAAATTGGACGTGAATATAAACTGCTTTTTATGATTTAATAACGAAACGTGGCTCAGAATGAAAAATTGTTGAAACATAATAGAACCAAAGAATTATACATTATAAATATATGGCACTTACAATAGAAGAACTGAAGAAACTGATTCAGAGTGATGAGCACCGTCAGCTGGAGTTGAAGAAGACCACTGGTGAGCTGAAGGATGGTATGCATGCAGCCTGTGCCTTCTTAAATACCGAAGGTGGCTGGCTTATCTTTGGCGTTGCTCCCAAATCATTGAAGATCCAGGGACAGCAGGTTACTGACAGTACCCAAAGGGAGATTGCACAGGCTCTGAGTTATATGGAGCCGCAGGTTGATGTGCGAGTAGAGTATATAGACGTTCCTGATCGGCCTGACCATAAGGTGATTGCCATGCATTTTGACGGATGGGCGTGGGGGATGGTGCCTTATACTTATCATGGTTGTCCTTACTACAAGGTGGAGAGTACGACGAAGGAGATGCCGCGCGACATGTATGAAGAACGGTTGCGCAGAAGTAAGCCAGACATGTTTGCATGGGAACGGCAACCTTCAGAGTTCACAGTTATTAGTTCCCTGGACGAGAAACTGATACGTGGTGTGGTACGTCTTGGTGTTGAGAGGGGCAGATTGTCAGAACTGGCTCTTACTGAACCTATCGAAGATGTGTTGGGTAAATGGAAGTTGACCACAGGTGAAAGACCTCTGAATGCTGCCACAGTACTCTTCACGAAAGATACAGGCATGTATACGCAGTTCACAATGCGTCTGGCTCGTTTTCAAGGAACTGACAAAAATGAGTTTATAGATAACCAGCGTGTGGAGGGAAACATCTTTGTGCTACTCAACGAGGCAATGAACTTCTTTCGCAAGCACCTGAATATGCACGGGAAGATTGTCGGACTGGTTCGTGATGAGTATTTGGAGGTGCCTGCAGAAGCTTTGCGCGAAGCCGTCTTAAACGCTCTGTGCCATCGTCAGTATGAGCGGTATAACCTTACCATAGGTATTGCTATCTATGATAATCGTATCGAAATCGAGAATCCTGGCATTCTGCCTCCGCAGATTACACCTGAAAACATCCGTCAGCCTCACATATCATACCCATATAATCCACTTATAGCTAATGTCCTTTACAGTACAACCTATATTGAGAACTGGGGTTCGGGTGTGAAACGCATCATGGAGGCATGCCAAAAAAGAGGTGTAGCAGCACCTACTTGGAGTATCAATGGCGGTTTTGTAGTGGTAACATTTATGAGACCTGCAAAGGGTGATACTCAAGATGTTACTCAAGGTGTCCCTCAAGATGTCCCTCAAGATGTCCCTCAAGATGTCCCTCAAGATGTCCCTCAAGATAATGAACTTGATGATTGGATAGAGAAACAAATCCGAAGCAATTCTCAAATCTCAACAGAAGATCTGGCCAAATTGAGTAATCGAAGTTCAAAAACCATAAAACGTCACCTTGCCAAAATGCCACATATCCGTTATGTGGGTAGTGGCTATAGTGGTCATTGGGAGGTACTTGACAAAGAATAAAACCACTGTCACTGACGTTTATCAACGTGTGGTGGTATATGCTGGTGCACTGTTTGTGCAAAAGGACTTTGACGAATCTTTCCAGCAGTTTCTCTATATGTTCCTCATCCAAGGAAGAAGCAACAGCGTGACAGGTTTGGCCATTACAAATAAACTTGGGGCAAGCTTATGGTAGACTTGGGACAGCTTGGGACAAGGATGTTGAAAACCGCACGTTTGTCAGTCGTTGCCTGCCTCAGGGTTGTAACTTGCGATGCTTAGGTTTCCACGCTTGGATATATCAAATGGTGTGTCCTTACTGAATACGTCGGGCAACTGTGTGGCGGCGTACATCAGTTTTTGCCTGTCTGTAGTGAATTCGAGGCCAGACTTTTTGCAGTAATTCTCCACAATCTGCAACCTCGTTTCAAGGTGGCTATGTCCGACTCGGTGCAGATGTTCAGCTCGTTGAAATCTGAGTCCACGTAGTGCTCGGGGTCTTTTGGCAGAAGAGCATATACCTTCTCTTCCGTGTAGCCTTCCTGTTCATAGAACTTTTGGTACTGCTCTGGTGTCAGTTCCAAGAAGTCCTCATCCTTCGGCATGAAGCCTAAAGCCATTATCTTTGTGACGGCCGGCCCGGCACCAAATAGTATGTCGAAAAGATTCATTATTTTGGCAATTTGATTGAAATGTTATTCCATAACTACAAAAAGGTGCAGGTATGTTGTATGCCTGCACCTTTTTGATAAATTTATTTTTTTATTTCACCTCCTCGAAGTCGGCGTCTTGGATGTTGTCGTCGGTCTTCGGGCCTTCTTGCTGAGGACCTTGCTGGCCGCCGAATCCTGCGCCGCCGTTGAAGTCGGCACCGGGCTGTGCGCCGGCCTGCTGATACATCTTGGCGCTGGCAGCCTGCATCACCTGGTTGAGGTTGTTGATGGCGTTGTCGATGGCCGTCACGTCACCGCTCTTGTGGGCGTCCTTCAACTGCTGTACGGCAGCCTCCACGTTGGCCTTGTCGGCACCCAACTTGTCGCCGTTCTCGTTGAGGAATGTCTCGGTCTGGAAGATCATCGAGTCGGCCTGGTTCATCTTGTCGATGCGCTCACGCTCGCGCTTGTCGTTCTCGGCGTTTTGCTCTGCCTCGGCCTTCATGCGGTCGATTTCCTCCTTGCTCAGACCAGAGGAAGCCTCGATGCGGATAGCCTGCTCACGGCCTGTGGCCTTGTCCTTGGCGGATACGTTGAGGATACCGTTGGCATCGATGTCGAAGGTCACCTCGATCTGAGGTATGCCACGGCGTGCGGGAGCGATGCCGGTGAGGTTGAACTGGCCGATTGACTTGTTCTGTGCAGCCATCGGGCGCTCGCCCTGAAGCACATGGATGGTCACTTCAGTCTGATTGTCGGCAGCGGTAGAGAACACCTCGCTCTTCTTGCAGGGGATGGTGGTGTTGGCGTCGATGAGTTTCGTCATCACACCGCCGAGGGTCTCGATACCGAGGGTCAGCGGGGTCACGTCGAGCAGCACGATGTTGCCCACTCCACCTTCTTTGTTGAGGATGGCGCCCTGGATGCTGGCACCCACTGCTACCACCTCGTCGGGGTTCACGCCCTTCGAAGGCTCTTTGCCGAAGTAGTTCTTCACCAGTGTCTGCACGGCGGGGATACGGCTCGAGCCGCCCACGAGGATGACCTCATCGATGTCGCTGGTGCTCAGTTTGGCATCGGCGATAGCCTTCTGGCAGGGAGCCAGACAAGCCTGGATGAGGTGATGTGCCAGTTGCTCGAACTTGGCGCGGGTGAGGGTCTTCACCAGGTGCTTGGGCACGCCGCCCACAGGCATGATATACGGCAGGTTGATCTCTGTGGATGTGCTGCTCGACAGTTCTATCTTAGCCTTCTCGGCAGCCTCCTTCAGGCGCTGCATGGCCATCGGGTCGGCCTTCAGGTCGGCACCCTCGTCGTTCTTGAACTCCTGCACCAGCCAGTCGATGATGACCTGGTCGAAGTCGTCGCCACCGAGGTGGGTGTCACCGTTGGTGGAGAGCACCTCGAACACGCCGCCGCCGAATTCCAGGATGGAGATATCGAATGTACCACCGCCCAGGTCGAACACGGCAATCTTCATGTCCTTGTTGGCCTTGTCGATACCATAGGCAAGGGCTGCTGCTGTAGGCTCGTTCACGATACGCTTCACCTCGAGTCCGGCAATCTGTCCGGCCTCCTTGGTGGCCTGGCGCTGCGAGTCGCTGAAGTAGGCAGGCACGGTAATCACGGCTTCGGTCACCTCTTCGCCCAGATAGTCCTCGGCAGTCTTCTTCATCTTCTGGAGAATCATTGCCGAAATCTCCTGCGGGGTGTACTTGCGGCCTTCTATCTCCACACGGGGATATCCGCCTTCGTTCACCACCTTGAAGGGTACGCGGTTCACCTCAGCGCTGCACTGCTGGTAGGTCTCGCCCATGAAGCGCTTGATGCTGTAAACCGTGTTTTGAGGGTTGGTGATGGCCTGGCGCTTGGCGGGGTCGCCCACCTTGCGGTCGCCGTCTTTCACGAAACCCACCACCGATGGGGTGGTGCGCTTACCCTCACTGTTTGCAATCACTACGGGCTCGTTGCCCTCGAACACCGACACACACGAGTTGGTTGTTCCTAAGTCTATACCAATAATTTTTCCCATTGTTGTATGTTTTTTGTTTGTTATTAATCAGGTCTTTACTCCGCCGCAGTCGTGGCGGTCCGCTCTAATTACAACAAATGGTGTGCCAAACTGCCAAATTTCAAGAAAAATATGACATTGTGGCAGAGGGGGATGACGAGACCGGTGGTGATGTACCTTCGGTAGAAGATAGGGGGCATCTTGGGAACGCCAAATAAAAATGAGTTTTTATTTGGCGTTCCTCTCGGCTTTCACTATCTTTGAACTTCGTACGAAGATAGGATGCGCCTCGACAATGGTAATAAAAAAGTTGTTTTTATTTCGCATTGTACTCGGCTTTCACTATCTTTGAACTTCGTTCGAAGATAGGATGCGCCTCAACAATGGTAATAAAAATGTTGTTTTTATTTCGTATTGTACTCGGCTTTCACTATCTTTGCAAGCAAAGAGCAACTGTGGCTCATTTCCAATTATTATTGTTCAACCTATGAAGAAAATCCTTATTTCCATTTTGATGCTTTTTGCCGTCGTGTCGCTACATGCGCAGAGCATCAGTTATATCGAGACCACACGGTCGTGGTATTATATCTATAACCAGGACGGTAAGAAGACCAAGGGGCTCTCTACCACTATCGGAGAACTGAAGGGCTTCAGCGCGTCGTTCTTCGTCGTGAAGAGCGGGTCATGGTATTATATCTATGATGCCAAGGGCAACAAGACCAAGGCACTGAGCACATCTACCGTGGGAGAGGTGCTGTCGGTGGCGGGCGACACTTTCACCAGCCGACTCGGTTCCTGGATTTACACCTGGAGCAAAGATGGCAAGAAAATCAACGCAAGGGCAGCAAGTCGGTAAACCAACCCTTTGTTTTTTTGCTTGTTCTCATGTCGCCAATGGTAGGATACCAAAGGGAAGATGATTTATAGTGATGAGAAGATTGCGCCTCTGATGAAAAGATAATGGGTCATGAAATTTGCCATATGGGATTTTTTGTTTATTTTTGCAATTTGAAGATATTTCGTAATTGTTCAGCGAATCAATAAACGAAGTAATGTTCGTCGGGATTTGTAATCCCGACGCAGTGAATATCAGGATTTTTAATCCGATAAAGCGCATTGAAAATGCTAACACTCAATCCGGTCGGATTGCAAATCCGACCGAACGCCCATTCGCTGAATAGATACGATATTTCACATCCTGTCATGCTCACTAACCCTGAAAATTATAAACCATCCATGAAGAAAATCCTGCTCCTTATCGTTTGCATGGCCATGGCCCTCGTGTCATCGGCGCAGACCGCAGAAATCACTGCCAGCGACGGCACACACTGCCGCGTGAGTTTCTATTCATCCAACATCGTGAGGGTGACCAACTGGGCCGCCACCGCTGCTGAACCCCAGACGAAGAGCCTGGTAGTGACGATGCAGCCACAGGCTAGCCTGAAAGTAGACAAGAAGACGGCTGGGAAGAACATCACGATGTCTGCCGGCAAACTGTCTGTCGTCATCGACGGCCGCACCGGAAACATCCGCTTCGCCCATGCCGGGAAGGTGCTCCTGCGCGAGAAGGCACACGCCTTCGAGATGCGCACCGAAGGACCCGACAAGGGAGCCTACAGGGTGACGCAGACCTACCTGCTCGACAAAGACGAGCCGATATACGGTCTGGGCACATTGCAGGACGGCAAACTCAACCGCCGCGGTACGGAACGGAAATTCCTGGAGCAGAGCAATCTCGAGGACTTCCAGTATGTGATACAGTCGCTGAAAGGGTGGGGGATATACTGGGACAACTACTCGCGTGCCGACTTCATCGACAATGCGCAGGGCATGACTTTCTCTGCCGAGGTGGGTGATGCCATCGACTATTACTTCATGTATGGCGGCAGTGCCGACGGTGTGAACGCGCAGATGCGCGAACTCTCCGGACATGTGCCGATGTTCCCGCTCTGGACTTTCGGCTATTGGCAGTGCAAGGAGCGTTACAAGTCGACGCGTGAGGTGCTCGGTGTGGTGAACTGGCACCGGGAGAATCAGGTGCCTATCGACGGCATCATCCAGGATTGGCAATACTGGGGCAGCAACTACACATGGAACGCCATGGATTTCCTCGCCGAGGAATATGCCGACGGCAAGCAGATGGTGCAGCGCGTGCACGACATGAATGCCCACCTGATGATCAGCATCTGGGCGAGTTTCGGCATGCACACCAAGGCCTACAGACAACTCGACGAGAAGGGGTTGCTCTTCCCCTTCAAGACCTGGCCCCAGAGCGGACTCACCCTCTGGCCACCGCGGCAGGACTATCCCTCGCCCGTGAAGATATACGATGCGTTCAGCAAGGATGCCCGCGACATCTACTGGAACAACCTGAAGACGCTCTACGACTACGGCTGCGATGCGTGGTGGATGGACTCTACCGACCCCGACTTCTTCGACCCCGTGGACAGCGACTACGACCTTGTGGCATCGATGGGCACCTGGCGCAAGATGCGCAACGCCTTCCCGCTGTGCACCGTGAGTGGAGTGTATGAGGGGCAGCGTGCCACTGGCAGCGACAAGCGCGTGTTTATCATGACACGTTCCGCCTTCGCCGGACAACAGCGCTATGGCTCTGGGCTGTGGAGCGGCGACGTGGCTTCGTCGTGGGACATGCTGCGCAAGCAGATTCCCGCCGGACTCAACTACACCATGACGGGATGCCCCAACTTCAACACTGATATCGGTGGCTTCTTCTGTGGCAGTTACAACACCAAGGGCAGCGGCAGCGCGCCACGCAACAAGCAATATCAGGAACTCTACGTGCGCTGGATGCAGTATGGACTGTTCTGTCCGGTGTTCAGGAGCCATGGTGCCGACGCACCCCGTGAAATCTATCAGTTTGGCAAGCGTGGCGAACCTATCTTCGATGCCATAGAGTCGCAGATACGTCTGCGCTACCAACTCCTTCCTTACTTATACAGTACCGCCTGGCAGGTGACGAGCAACAACGACAGTTACCTGCGTGCCCTCGTCTATGACTTCCCCGCCGACCGCCGCGTGTGGGACATGACCGATGAGTTTATGTTTGGCCGCAGCATTCTCGCCGCACCTATCGTCAAGCCTCAGTATACCGAGGAGAAGGTGCTGAGAGAGGATGCCATGTCGGGATGGGACAAGAAAGACGTGACTGCCGACGACCGTGGCGACGTCGATTTCACCGCCAAGAAGACCGCCGTGAAATACCTGCCCAAGGGCAACGACTGGTATGACTTCCATACCGGCCAGCGCTATAAGGGTGGACAGGATGTGACCATCGAGACCACCATCTACCGCGCACCGATGTTTGTCAGGGCGGGTAGCATCCTGCCCCTCGCTCCCGTGATGCAATATGCCGCGGAGCGTCCGTGGGACGACCTCGAGGTGGTGGTCTATCCCGGTGCCGATGCCACCTTCACACTCTACGAGGACGAGGGCGACAACTACAACTACGAGCACGGTGCCTACGCCACCATCACCTTCCAATGGGATGATGCCAGGAAGATGCTCACCATCCAGCCTCGTGACGGACAGTTCCCCGGTATGCTTACCCAGCGCCAGTTCCGTGTGCACCTCGTGGGTAGTTCCTCCGTCCAGACCGTCGGCTACCAAGGCAATAAGGTAGAAGTGGCTTTTTAAAGGGCTACAGTCAATGTCTATCTACAATACTTCGCCGCTGAATGTACATTCAACGGTGTTGAGCGTCGTGCTGCCTCGGTGATGCTGATAGCCACTTCCGAGGAAGGGCGAATCAAGTATGAGGTGGCGGTTTCTTTCTTCCCTCATGTCTCTGAGGATGACTTTGCTGTTTCCTACGATGCCTATTTAAGCAAGGTGGTGTTCGAGGCACCTGGCCGGAGGTCGAAGAAACGGGAGCAGGGGTTGATGGAATCGCTTCAGACAGAAGCCAACTCATTGGCCGAGGAAGCCAACGGAAAGATATTTTGGGACAAACCTCTCATAGAGGCAAGAAGAGGGTGAGGTCTCTCAAACGACTTTTTGTATCACACAAACATTGGATGATAAGATGAACAAGAACCTTTTTATTCCTTTCATAATGGCCGTCTTTGCCATCAGCCTATTTACACAATGCCGGATGCAGAACAAAAATGGGCTGTCAGAGGACATGTTGCCACCGCCCCCTGATTACAGTGATACGACACAGTGGTATGTCACCGACCGTAGCGGCGAAGCCGACGTGTTCTACATCATATCTACGGAGACAGGCGACTATGCCCTTGACGGAAAGGAATATCATTTCGCCCATACTTACAACGACAGTGTGAGACAGCCTCTCTACAGCGAGATGCTGGGAGTGGACACCCTCCTCAGCGGAAGACTCAATTTCTACTCACCTTATTACAGGCAATGCTCGCTTCAAACATTCACCAGCGACAGCACCGCAAAGGTTCGGATGCCGATACCTCTGGATGATGTTCGTAGCGCCTTCAAATACTACATGACAAACTTGAATCAAGGCAGACCTTTCATCCTTGCCGGATTCAGCCAGGGTGCGATCATTTTGTTGCAGTTGCTTAAGGAGATGGATGACAGCACCTATGCCCGTATGGTTGCCGCCTATACGATAGGCACGACGATAACGCAGAAGATGATGGATGAATGTCCGAAGATCAAACCCGCCATGGGGGCAGAGGATACGGGTGTCACCATCTGCTACAACTCGGTGAGGGATGCGCAATGCAGCGACAAACGTCACGAAAGGAGTGCCATCGCCATCAATCCCGTCAACTGGCGGACAGACTCAGTGGCGGCGGTGTTCGCCACGGAACCGACACCCCTGTTGCCTGTCGCAGAACAGAAAAAGGACAATTTGTCGGTGTCTCTTGACCCAACGACCAATTTGTTGTTTGTCAGCGGATATACTGCCGAAGATTACGTGCTGCCACTCATTGGGCAGGAGGGCAACTATCATTCGAGGGAAATATGGCTATATCGGCAGCAACTTAGGGAGAATATGGCTCGGAGAACAACTGTGTTCAGTAAAAAGATTAAAAACTCAAGAAGGTGATAGCATCTTAATAAAAAGGTTGTGCGGGTCCGAGCGATGAAATCTGGAATGATGGTGCAAGCCGAACGCAGAGTCAGACTTAAGTCTGACTTAACAGGTCGATTCTCATTTCTTTTGCATCATAGTAAATTATAGCCATTTCTTAAATTTTGCCCGTCTTCATAAGAATATATGATTTACGGTAGAAAACCCATCGGACAGATGGTGTCGGGGATTTAAATTACCGATTTTTAAGTATTGCCTGTTCTCTGAATAAGATATACTTTTGTTGTCTCAAAATAGAACGATGAAATATACTTTTATAGACAGGCTGATGTGGCATTTTATGCAAGGCACATGCTACAGAGTATTACGGGAAAAATGTCCAGAATGGAATTATCCCATGCTTCGTAAAGCAGCAAAGAAAAGGTTCCGCGAAATCGTGATGTCCACTCCGTCCATAGGCAGTTATCGTGAGAATAGTCTGAAGAAGAACCTCGTTGGTGGGATGGTGTGGTTGGCCATTTATGAGACTGCTAGGGAGAGATACGGCAGTCAGATGTCGCTGCCTCTCTATGAGAAGATGTGCCGTGCATCTATCTCCATGCCCATGATGCTAAGGATGGCACGAAAGGCGGAACCCTTCACGAGGAAATTCCAGCAAGGCATGATGAAACGCTCTGAAAGGGAGAACCGCATCGTCTCTCCGTACAACTGGCAGGCCCATTACAAACAGGGAAAGGTTGACGAGGAGTTTTCTTTGTACTACACCCGTTGCGGTTTGTGTGAACTGGCCCGCGAGCGCGGTCATCTGGATATCCTTCCGGCCATGTGTAAGACGGATTACATCACATTCGAGGCCATGGGTGCCATTCTCCACCGCGACAAGACCCTTGCTTTGGGCGATGACTGCTGCTATTATTACATGACAAAGCCCGGCTCCGAGGCGGAACGACGATGGCAGGAAGAACACCCGGACGGGACCTTCACAAGCAAATAAACAGGCGAAAGATAGTCAACTATTATAGGATTGAGATATGAAGAATATTTTCAAGCCGTCGTATGTAACCATCAAAGGAATATTAAAATGAAAGACAACATAAAACCCAATTACGGAAACTGGGTTCCCAAGAAACTGCTGGCATTGCTCTATGTAACGACACTGTCCATTGCCATCCTTTTGTGTCTTGCTGTATTTTGTGACTGGTTGATGCCAATCACCATCATCTTGGCAGTTCTTCTCTGTATTTCAACGTTCTTCTCATGTTACATGACGGCTTTCCATCATGCCTTCTCATTCAGTGGTGGCGGAATGATGGGAAGGGTACACGAGTTCGTCGCCTCGCGTCTGCCATGGGACGGCCGTGGCCGACTGCTTGACGTGGGGTGTGGAGCAGGTGCGCTGACCATCCGCTGTGCCCGGCGTTTCCCCCAGTCGCACTGCACCGGTATCGACTATTGGGGCATCAAGTGGGACTATAGCAAGCGGATGTGCCAACACAATGCCGAGGCAGAGCAGGTGGCCGACCGTTGCACGTTCCAGCAGGGTGATGCCAACCATCTTGACTTCGAGGATGAGACCTTCGATGCCGTTGTCAGCAACTTTGTCTATCATGAGGTGAACGACGGGCAGAGAAAGGAGGAACTGCTACGTGAGACATTGCGTGTACTGAAAAAGGGCGGCTGTTTCGCCCTACAGGATCTGTTCGGACAGAAATCTGTGTATGGAGACTTTCAAGACATTATAAATAGTTTGAAAAAGGATGCCGTGAGCGAGGTCCACTATGTCGATTCCTGTCAGGAGATGCCCATTCCAAAATGGATGCAGATACCCGGGATGTTGACCGGCGTTGGAATTATTTACGGAAAGAAATAATAGAAAAGACAGCACTGAACTCGATCGCCAATACCTCAATGAGAAGATGCAGTTGGAACTCTCGCAGGCCATCAGCAACCTCGATGAAGCCCGGCTTGAGGTTACGCTTGCCGAGCGTTCCCTCGCTCAAGCCGATGAGAACAGACAGTTGAGCAGCAAGCAGTACGAGGCTGGCATGGAGACCCTCAGCGACCATCTTGAAGCCCAGACCCTATGGCAGCAGGCCTGTGCCAACCAGGTCGATGCCCACTGCCAACTATACCTCAGTCACATAAAGTATCTCAAGGCCTCCGGCCAATTGACGGTTGAGTAACAGCAAAATCAGGGTGGGTGTGGCTTCTTTGAGAAAAAAATCATTCTTCTCACAAAAAACTACCACTTTGTTCATTTTAAAGTTATTCAACATACACTTTTCACTTTTTATACACTAGCGTATAACGAAAAATTTTATTATCTTTGTCCCGTCATTACCTCATAGATACTGGTTGTTTTTGTAAATTGCTGAAGCAACTGTTGACCCGGAGACGGGTACGGGATTTTGGGAATTTTGATAAACAAATAGTCAACAATTAGCATGATGGAGAACTTCAAAGATAAAGTGGCAGTCGTTACAGGTGGTGCTCAGGGGATAGGTTGTTGTATCGCTGAAGAATTTCAGAAAGCAGGTGCTCATGTCTGTGTGATTGACAAGCAAGATGGCACCCACTTCGTTGGTGACATTTCCGACAAACAGGTGTTAGAGCGGTTCGCCAAGGAGGTCATCGGGAAATATGGCCGTGTGGATTATCTCATCAACAATGCGTTGCCACTGATGAAGGGCATAGATGAATGTACCTACGAAGAATTCCAATATGCCATGAGTGTTGGAGTCACCGCTCCATTCTATCTTTCCAAACTCTTCGCCCCACACTTTGCTGAAGGTGCTGTCATCGTCAACATATCCTCATCGAGAGACAGAATGAGCCAACCACAGACGGAGAGTTATACAGCAGCAAAAGGCGGTATCGCGGCACTAACCCATGCACTGGCTGTGAGTCTTGCAGGACGTGTGCGTGTCAACTCCATTTCACCAGGTTGGATTGACACGAACTATACCGTTTATGAAGGGCCAGATGCCATTCAGCAACCCGCAGGACGTGTGGGCAATCCCATGGACATTGCCAACATGGTGCTGTTCCTCTGTTCAGACAAGGCTGGCTTCATCACTGGAGAGAATATCTGCATCGACGGCGGCATGACACACCAGATGATTTATCATGCAGACCACGGATGGAAACTGGACATCTAATCAAGTAAAAATTAAAAGTATCACTTCACAAAGTATTAAGATATGGGTAAAACGATTTGCATATCATTATTGTCAGTCTTCTTGGCCCTGACAATGAACGCCCAAACGGCATTGAAGAAAGTCTATAACGAGGATATCAACCCTATCGAGCAGATAGACCAGGCTATAACAAAAGCCAAGTCTGAAGGAAAGTTCGTCATCTGTCAGGTAGGAGGCAACTGGTGCCCCTGGTGCCTGCGCTTTGCTGACTTCATTACAAATGACAGTACCATCAGCAAAGTCATTGAGGAGAACTTTGTCTATATCCATGTGAACTATAATCCGCGCAAGTCCGAAGGTGAAGAAAAGGAGAAATTGGCAAAAGCAATGCTGAAACGTCTGAATAATCCGGCACGATTCGGCTTCCCCGTTTTCGTGGTGCTTGATGAAGATGGCAAGGTCATTCATATTCAGGATTCGAGTTTTTTGGAAGAAGGTCAAGGCTACAATCAGGAGAAGGTGCTGCGTTTTTTCAAGAACTGGACTCCCAAAGCAGTGAATAATTAAAATTGGTTATAATGAAATACACTATACATGAAAAGTAAGTGGAATATCATAAAATACGAATATGAAAAAAACTGACAACCAACCTCAATGGGACGCAAAGCGTCTGGTACAGGAATACCTTAAGAAAGCCGATCTCATCGGTCAATATGACGGAAAGTCTTTTGATGATATGGCGTGGTCGAACCAGATACGTGTTAAACGAATTGCATCAGCACTCCGTGCTTTCATGGGTATAGAAGACATGGGAGAGAAGCCCATTGACCTGATAAAATCTGTCTTTGATGGGTGGGATTTCGAGCGTATACTTGAATATTCGCCATTTTTGGAAGAAGACCGTGACCATTTGAACACTTTGTTAAAGGATGCCATCGCCGATGACCGGCGGTTTGAATCCATCATGCGCATGGCAGAATCCCATCGCAAAGAAGACACTTTTCATATTGAAAGAGAGAAATACCGCGACAGGCGCTTCATGCTTCATGTGTTGTTTGAATATCGTATTGCATCAGAAAAACTCATCTCGCATTTTGATGGGGTGATGGAGGGCACCATCGGTGCCTATTTTGGTATTCTGGCTGTCAGTGGGTCTTGTCTTACCCCATTGAAAGACAACAACGATAAGATAGATGACATCATTGTCTTGTTATTAGGCGAGAAGTTCAAACAGTCATTCGCTGAAGAGGAACTGAAAGCCAACTATGGCTATCCAAAGGAAATGGATCACGAGTTGGATGAATGGGATTGTGATAATTGGTAAAAATGTTGCGATGCCTTGTCCTTGGTATTCGACGGCCATAGAGACCCATAGCATTTGAAAAAGGATAACAAATGCCTTTTGGGTTTTCTATGTAATTCGCTTGAATTAATTGCACATTAGACATATTCATCATACTTTTGCGGGGAATATGATAAAGATTCAAGAGGCGAAGAGGGAACAGTCGGCAGACATTGCACGGCTGATCATGACGGCGATGACCGACGATTGCTGTCTGCATTTCTGTGGTGACGGCTATGGGTTGGAGGACTTCCGGAGGATGATGGCCATGCTTGTGCGAAGGGAGGACTCACAATACAGTTATAGGAATACATTGGTGGCGATGGATGGACAAAAGGTCGTTGGTGCTGCCGTAAGTTACGATGGAGGTCGGTTGCACGAACTTCGTCGGGCTTTCATCGAGGCTGCCAAGAACTATATCTGCAAGGACCATTCCGGCATGGACGACGAAACACAGGCAGGGGAACTGTATCTCGACTCACTTGCCGTATTGCCTGAATACCGCTGCAGGGGGATTGCAAAAGACTTGCTTTTGGCCACCATGAAACGTGCCAATCAACTGAGACTTCCCGTTGTCGGCCTCTTGGTGGATAAAGGCAATCCTGAAGCAGAGAGACTCTATACGTCTGTTGGCTTTCGGTATGTGGATGACATTCTATGGGGAGGACATTCCATGAAACATTTGGTACGGGAAACGCCTACCTCTTGATTCAAACCATTAGTTTGGTAAGAACTTGGTAGGAACTGAGGAAATGGCATGTTCGAGTGCTTTGCTGCTTTGAACTTCTGTCATGATAAGTATTTATGAGTTTGTCATGCTGGGCACCGCATTGCTTCCCGTTTCTATGTCAGGTATTTCTTGATGAAATCTATCACATATTGTTTCAGTTCAGGTGCGTCAAGGATCTTGATATGGTTGGCGAGTCCCATATAGAACCGTCCGACCCCTTCCAACTGATAGACCTCCGTATCGAAGTACCAAACGTTGTCATCCCCTTTGTGGGGCTTGATGCAGTTCTTTGCCCGGGGAAACTCCTCTATCAGCAGGTTTTTCGCCATCAGGTCCAGTTGAAGTGATACGTGGAAAGGCTTCTCTCCTGTCATGTGGAACACGTCCACCTCTATCTTGTCATGTGAGGCTGGATACTTCCATGGTTCGTCCTCCTTGATCTCCACATATCCTATCCTGTTGATGTTGAACACCCGTGTTGCGAATTTCCTCCTGTCGTAGCATATCACCAAACCGTCCTCCGGCCTCACGTCGTAGGCTTCCACGAAGCGGTCGGACACCTTTCCGCTGTTCGACGAGGCATAGTCATGCAACACGACACATTTCTTCTGTGTCAGGGCATGCTGGAGCCGAGAGAGTGCCGCCGCCCTGTCCTCATTGGTGAACACCTTGCGTGCCAGCAGTTCCTTGCGCATGTGCTCGGGCATCTCCCTCGACTCCGCATTTACCCGCAGGTAGGCTGTATTGTTGAGTTCCACCACACGGTAGGGGTGCGGATCCACATGTATGGCCACCACCGTGTTGTCATACAGCGGTTCGATGCGAAGATAGGGTAGGGTGTCTATTCCGAAGTATTTCTTTGCCGTATCCTGTACGTAACGCATGTAGGAATCCATCGTTTGATAGTTCAGGTATTTCATGTCGTTCTCTATCCCCACGACCGTGCCTTGGTCGTTTACTCCGAGATAGAGCGTCCCGCCTGTCGTGGAGTTGAGGAAGGCACATATACCCTTCAGCACGTTCTGATTTTGGGCGTATTCGTCCGGCTGCATGTGGTTGTTGGAGGGATAGATCATCGAGGTCTTGAACTCCTGCGTGCCGCTCTCGATGCCGAGGTAGATGCCACCGTCTGCCTCCAGGTCGGCATCGTTTTCTGTTTCCATCGAGAGAGTCTTGATGATTTCACGGCGTATCACATTGAGCGTGGCTTCAGAGAGTGTACCCTGCATGGCATTGGCTGTCTGCACGAGCAAGGCGAGCCTTGAAAGAATGGGAAGGTTTTTCTTGAATGAGTGGATGGCGTCAGATAGTTTCTTGGATTCCTCTTTCTTGCCATATTCCTTCAGAATCTCGATGATTGCGAGACGGATAAGGGTGGGGTTGGCATCGGCAAACTCATCATCTGGTTTCAGTTGTATGGTGTCCATGCTTTCTTTCCTGACGAACTGTACCAATGCGCGGAGATAAGTTCTGGCGAAGCGCAAATATGAGGAGGAAGTGATGTCACCCACCATCTCTGCCATCACGTTGGCAATGGACAGGAAGCGGATGCGGTCGGAAGGTTTGAGCAGAGATTTCTGGTGCTCGAACAACTGGATGGTCAGCAGACGGAGGATGGTGGGACTGAGTTCGCCCGTTTCCTCTGCCTCCCTCTTGTAATCGGGGGTCACAGTATGGGTTGCGAATTCACGGATGCAGTCGTGACGGGCTGTTTTCTCATCGAATGTCTCTTCTGCGCTCTCTTTGATCTTTGCGTAGATTTTACCATATTTGGTACCCGTTCCATAGTTCTTCACGGAGAGATAGGCGTAGTCACCGCGCCCGTATTTCCCAGTATTAGGGGTGGAGAATGCCACACCCCATTCATTGATCCAACCACAAAAATCTGTGCGCTCATCAATCAGTTTGCAAAGGAATGAATTCTGCTCCGCCTCCGCCTCCTTGGTGTCCTGCACAAAGAAGTCTATCAGTTGGTCTTCGATGCTGAACACTCCTTTCACCGTATCTTTGATGGTGGCCCTCAAGCAATCGTCAGGGTGGAAATATTCGTAGAGCGTGCTTGTATAGTAACTGAAGTTTCCCACCCTTTGGTGGGTGCTTTTTGATTAATTAATCTGTTGTCTTTTAATAGCATACATGTCATCTTCCATTCAAGCAGCCTTGTCAAGCTGTTCAAGAGCGTCAATCATGACATTGTATTTTTCGAGAGATTTCTCGTCCCTGATGATATTGTCCACAAGTTCCTCTGCGGATATGCCAATCAGCTCAGCGAGGGCGTTCATGATTCTCCTGATGATGTCCAGCACCCTCTGCCAAAGCGTGAGTGCCATCAGGTCCTGTCTCTGCTCCTTGAACAATTCTCCGAACGTCTCGTAGTCGTTCAGCCGCTTGTCCAAGGCCATGACCATGTATGTCATGTAGCAGAGCGTGCAGTCTGCAATCTGTCCGTCAAAGTCCCGCCCTTGGTATTTCCCAAGTCCGAGATACCCTTTGCTCTCTTTCATGAGGACCTCGATATTCCATCTTATCTGGTATGTCTCGAAGCATTTCTTGATGTCCATATTTAGGTCGGTCGTGATGATGATGTTCCAATTCCTGTTGGAACCATACCTGATGAAGAATATGCGCACGGTCTCGTCGCCCATCCTCCCCATGACACGGAAATATGTGTAGTTGTACACCCAGTCCCGCTTCGCCTCTTTCCGCTCATAGTATGATATCATCTGATACACGTTGTGATGGAATCCCCGGACGTAATACTTCCTATTGTCCATCTTCCCCATGCCGAGAAAATGCACGCTGCCGTCACCGATGCTCCTCACCCCATGTATGAAATTCTCATAGGTGAACCAACTGTCGCATAGTGCGTATGTGGCGCGGAGGCCGGCTTTCCACGCACGCCTCATCATATCCAGGGCGTTGGCCATTTTCTTGGTGTCCAACTCCTTGAACCTCTTGTGGTTGGGGGTGGAGGACTCCCTCTTCTTCTTGTACTGTCCACCCCTTTCCTCTTCGCTCAAGCCGTAGTTCTTTTCCTCTCCTTTCTCCCGGTGCAGGGAGAAGTCCACAGGGATGGTTGACCGACCATCGAAGAAGGCGAGAAGCAACAGCTTGTAGCCCAGCACGCACTTGTGCTTCACGTGGTCGAACACGCGGCTGACACCCTCCATGGAAACACCCGCTTTCTCCAAAGTCGTGTCATCCACGATGTAACAACGGGGATGTTCGGTCTCCTCTGCTCCCTCTTTTCGCAGGATGGCCAGGAACCTCACGGCCATGCGCAAGAGCAGGGTGCGCCAGTCCATTGCGTCACGGTTGAGCAAGCGGTAGTAGCAGTTCTTCCCCGTCAGGAGAAGCGAGTGGAAATCCTTCTTGTAGATGCTGAATATTGACTCCCCGTTGACCCTGAACAGGCAAAGCGAGATGATGAGCTGTACGGCCGAGATGCCCTGCTGCTTCTCCATGCCCAGACGGCGGAGTGACTGGTGCAGACCGAAACGACCGAAAAGTGACATGAGGTCGTCATTGACACGATTTTTGTTGCTCAAAAGCTTGTACATCTCGCGGATTTTGTCTAAATTTGCAATCATAACAGAAATTTGGATGGCTTCGATTTTGTTGATTAGTACCCTACAAAATTACGAAATTTATCCCGATTTCTGTTTTGTTTTCTATACTATTTTCACCTCATTTTTATAGTTTGATACATGGTCTCAAAGGGTGGGAAACTTCAGATAGTAATAGACGATACTGGGCTTCTCGAACTTGATGTAACCGATGATGGGCTTGTAGGCTGAGTCGATGGTCGTGACATGCATCGTGCCGCTGCGGTCGATGGAGTCAATCCTGATAATGGCTTCATCACCATTGAAATATTCTTTGAGTTTAACTTCCAAGGGCTTGTTCTGCACCTTCTCCTGAAGGGTGATGAATCCATTGGTGAACTCGTCGATATCCACAGGATTGCTCTCAACACTCTGTTTCAGTTTCTCAGATGAGGATGTCAACAGCGCTACGCCTAAGCCAGTATCCAGCGAGGTTGCTCCGTTCTTGGACAGTTTCTTCGACTCTGACTTAGGCAGGCAAGTCAGCAGCAAGCCTGTGGATGTCAGCATGGCGGTGCCGTACTTCGACAGGACCAAAGACTTGGTGATGGGTGACTCAAATCTTACCAAGTTGCTGGAATTGTATGCGAAGAGGTCTGACCCGATTTTGGACAGGTCGTTCCATCCGAAACCGAGAGTGGTCACTTTTTCATGCTGCAACCGCTCGAAGGAAGCCTTGATAATGTTGTCCGACCAATGGGGGTTCATTGCCCGCAGTTCTCCCATGAAAGCAAGGTAGGCGGGGAGGGCCAACGGATGGTCACCGTCGGCCAAGAGATATGTGGCCAAAAGACTGACATGAAACTCCAATGTCTTCCTATCCACCTCCTCATGATAGAGTGGCCGCGTGGAGATTGTATTCAGCAAGTCTTCCACTCGCTGTCTCATCAGTTCGATGGTAATGGTAAAGAATGAGTCCTTTGTCTTGTTGATGGAACATCCTTTCAGGTATTCCTGAAGTTTGGGGAAGTTGTCATCGATATACTCCTTCCTCAGATCCAGCCATAATGGGGTTTTCTCTTCTACGTTCATCTTTTCCGTCTTTCTTGGTAAGGGATAATGGTCAGTATGTTTAACTTAAGTGCAAAATTAGTCATTTTTCCTCAAAATTCCGCATGTTTGCCTCGATGAATCTAACAAAAAGCAGGTTGTCGTTTTTATACCTATATGGAGAACAACATTTTAAAATAAAGCACATACCTTTGCGAAGAAATTAAAATAGAGAAGAAATGGCAGACAACAAGGATGTAAATGGAGAGTTCGGACTGACGAATTCAAACTGCGATGACATATTGAACACCCCAGAAGACATGAAGGAAGGCAATCCTTCTGAGGAAGGTCTTTCGTGCTTTATTGGGGAATATGATTGGGTTCATGGTTTTAGCAAAGGTGATGTGGTGTGGTATTACCTTGACTCGAGTTATGTCATCAAGCGTTCAAAGATCGTGGAGATGAAAGCGACAGAGGGAGCCATTGCTAAAAATAGGCTCTTCTTGGAGAATGGAGATGAGGTGGGCGTATATAATGCTTATCATTCTAAAAAAGCGGCTTTAGAGCATCTGATAAGGCAAGTGACAAGCGAAATCAGTCAATATAAGATGATGCTGGCAAGTACTCAGCACCGCCTGGAAGAATCTGAAAGGAGATTAAGGGTGTTGGAGAAGAATCTCTCTAAGATAGAAGAAAAGGAGATGCCTAAGCAGAAGGATTGGACGTTTTCTGAAGTCTATGAGCACCGGGCTGATATTCTTGCCCATCCTGAGGAGTATGATAGCATCATTACCCATTTCTCGGCAGGTGGACTTGGTGCCTGTGCTTATAGCAGAAATATATCTATTGCCACCCTCGTCCGTTGCTGGGAACATCCTGAATTCCGGATTCCATGCCCAAAATGCGGAGAAGAGTCATTGGTCACCATGTTCGCTGGATCGGTTAACTCTGTTGGTTATTGGGAACTAAGATGCTATTGTCCTACCTGTAGGGAAGAGCATCATGAGAGGTTGGTCATGAGGCATGGATGGAAAATACTTGCTAAAATTGCCCATGAATGTGCCGACGGTTGTTCTGCGTCCAACAAAAAAATTCTCTATTAATGTTGATAACTTACGGATTCACTTGAATAGCCCGTCCAGTGTTACAATTCGCTGTACGCGGCTGCTATACATGTTCTTTTTCAAGCCGAACGTTGTAACCAACGTGACCTGCACATTTCGTTTGCCATCAGTTTCCTTTTGCAATCTGGAAATTTTCCGACGCAGCCGTTCATCATAATCCTTTGATATAACAAATTCATCTTGAAAAAACTTCATTTCGCAGAGGTTCAGCACCCTGTCTGCTCGGTCTATCAGCATGTCAATCTGCGCACCTGGAACATTCCCCTCTGTCGTCGCATGCCACGGATACACCTCTGCCTGCACACCGCTTATACCCAATGCCTTCTTTATTTCCATCTGATGTACAAAGCATACATCTTCGAATGCACGTCCACGCCACGAGTTCAACTTCGGGCTGTTTTGATTGTCATACCAGTACGTTCTGTTGTTCGATGGATTCTTCTGTACAAATCCCAAATAGAAAAGGCAGAACATATCTGTCAGTTTGTAATGTTGTGTTCTTTTCGACTCACCGAAGTTCCAGTACGTTGTCACCAGGTCGTTCTTCACCAAGGCTTTCAACATATTACTCAGCGTACCACCCAAGGAGATTCCCGCTTTCTTTGCCAGCACTTCGCGTGTTAGACCATAACGATTTCCACTCAGAACCTCCACAATCCGACGATAGCCTTCGTTATCGGCAAACAACGACGTAAACAGCCGGTCATACTCTGTCTGTAGAAATCCATTCTCTGCAAAGAAAACCGCATCTATATTCTCTGCCAGTGACACTCCAGGCTGGAAATATGACAGATAGTAAGCCACGCCACCCGTCAGCATATACGTTTGCACCACATCGTATCGATCAAGCGTTACGCCTCGCTGATGCAGGTACATCTCAGTCTCTGTTAGGGAAAACGGATGCAGATGCATCTCGCAATTCGTTCTTCCATACAAACCTCCCTTGTTATTAATTAGGTTATCAAGCATCCAACTCGTCGCGCTGCCGCACACGACAAGCAGTAAATTATGTTTTCCCGAACCCCAATCGTTCCAGAAATGTTCGAAAGCCGAAAGGAAATTAGCTCTTGGCGTGTCCAGCCATGGAAGTTCATCAATGAACATCACCATTTTACCCTTGCCGCGTTTCTTCTCCAACAGTGCCTCCAACCTATGGAAAGCCTCAAACCAATCCTTGATGGGGTTCTCGTCTTTGCTTCCATACTTACGAAGTGAGGCTGCAAACTCTTTCAGTTGTATACGATAGAGCAATTCCCCATCCTTGTTGTGATTCTTCAGTTCCATAGGAGAAACAGCAGTATGCTTAAAAGCAAAATGATCTTCAAAATATTCCCTCACCAGAAACGTTTTTCCTACTCTTCTGCGGCCATACACTATCAACATCTGAGCTGTTGGCTCGTTCAGAAGTCGCTCAAACACAGCCTGCTCCTTTTCTCTTGCAACGATTAGATTTTTCATAAATACAAAAAATTATTCAGCCGCAAAAATACAATTTTTACTTTAAACGGCTGAATAATTTTTGGATTATTTTAGTTTGTACTCGTATTTATATTGTCACTTTTGCACATTACGGCCAAAATACTTCGGCGGAAATAATGGCATGATGCTTAGTGGTTCAGATGTTTTTTGTCTTTATGGATATAGATGCCCTTTTCGGTGGGTCTGCCAAAGAACTTGCGCCCGCTGAGGTCGTACCAGACATTATCCGTGTTGGCCTTTGCATTCTCGGTCGTTACTCCTGTTTCTTGACCTGTTATGTATAACAGTCGATCGTAATTGTAGTAGCCTCCGCTGACGAAAGGCATGACGTGGGTGAGCAGGTCGTGGTTGGTGAAGATGAGTTCCACGGGAGGTGGTGTCATGCCATCCGAACCCACCCAGCGCCAAATCTTACGACCGTTGTTGGTGGTGCCAACGAGTTCACAAAGATTGCCGTCCTTGTTGCTATGCAAGTCGGTGGTGCCGTCCTTCATGCGCACCTTGCAGTAGATGGGCTCGTCCCAGCAGAATCGGGGCTCCTCGAAATAGACGTAGTCGCAGTCGTAAACAACCGCTACACAATCAGGTGCATCGGCAGGTTGACCATAATCCGGAACCTCAGGTGTGGGCATTGGTTTGGCATCGGCATCGGGGAATACGGTAAGGCGCAGTTCGGTGCAACCATATGGCACGAGGTTGATGTATTCCCTCTCGTTGCTCTTTATGTTGAGGTGCCCTTGCTCTGGCAGATCGGGAGTGTAGCGGCCGTCCTCCAGGTTCCATTCAATCTGCTTCACGGGGATGCGCAGATTCACGGGTGTATAATCGCGGTCGAAAGGAATGGTGCCGCCGATTTCCTCGATAGTTGGGTAGACGACACCCACGTCCTGCCCGTCATCAGCGTAGGCATAGTTGAAATTCCCTGTCGGCGTGATGTTCCAGCATTTGAAATCTGGATCCTCGGGCTTTTTGCCGTGCATGTTTTCATATTCCTCCGTGTCCTCATTTTTCTGTTGCGGGATGGCATAGGCATAGAGCAGCGGACCGCGTTGGAAGTATATGCCCTGCCCTTGGAGGGTCTTTTTCTCTGTCGTCATGGGCAAGGTCAGCGTGACAACGTCGCCGCTCTTCACCGCCTCAGGCAGTTTTATGAACGTCCCGGCGGGCAGGGGCAAATCGACTGACGTGCCGTTGAAGGCCACGGAGGCACCCGTGCACCACGTGGGGATGCGCAGTGTCAAGGGGATGCCGGCTCCCTCTGCTCCGCTGATGGTGAAGGTCAGTGTCTCGGTGAAAGGATAGTCCGTCTCGCACTTGATGGTCACATCGCCCTTGTCCGTCGGGAAGGACGCCTGACTTGGTCCGTAGATGGCTGCCACGGCACCACCATCGGCATCTGTCATCCACATTCGTCCCACGAAGTTGGGCAACAAGCGGTTCACATTGCCAGAACAGCACTCTGTCTCATGGGTCGGACGGTAAGCCATCCATGTGGAGCCGTGCTTGTAGATGTTATGGTTTGACGTACCCGTGGCGATGAACTGATTGACTGACGAGAAATACTGCAACGAGCGGAAATCCTTCGTGATGGCTCCCATGCCAGCGTTATAGACCGCCTGCTCTATTTTGTCCGCCCACTCTGCCATGCCCGTCACCTGCAGGAAGTGGCTCAGCGTCCATGTGTAGTCCACAATGACGCATGTTTCGTGGCTCACGCCAATGCCGTTGCCCAACAGGAATTCCGCACTTGAAGGCACGCCGTCGGGCAGCATCGACTCACGCTCCACCTTTCGGACAGCGGTCATCGCAAGGTCAAGGTAGTGCTGCTTGCCGGTGTAGGCGTAGAGCAACAACGGCAACTTCAGCATTTCTGAGAATGTCACGCCGTGCATATAGAACGGTTCGTCGCTGAGGATGGCTGTCTCGTCCACGGCGAACTTGTCCTGCATGGCCCAGGCATCCTCAGCCAGTTGCAGCAGTTTTGTGTTGCCCGTCTTGCCATAGGTCCAAAGGATGCCCTCAATTGACATGATGTTTCGCCCGCCGACAATGCCTCCTGCCAGTTGCTGCGGGGTGAAGTTCAGGTAATGCTTCTCCAGTGCCTGTGGTATGCGTTCGTCTCCGTCATGCTCATACTTGGCTTGCAGCACGCGGAAGAATACCGACATGGGCCACGTAATGCCCTCCAACGTGGAGTTGCCCAGCGTACCGCGCTCGTTGGGGTGCTCCAACGTATATTCTATGCCTTCCATCGCTTTGCTCACCATCTTTTCTGCCCCCAACTCATAGCCTAACTTCAGCAGTCCCTCAGTGTAGTAGGCTGTTTGTTCGTAGCGCCACCAGTTGTCGCCGTAACTTTCGTCCGGACGAGAAATCTCACCTGCCCATAGGCATGAGTTATAGGGGTATGAGAGTGCCTCGGGGTGTCCTGTCAGTCCGTCGTGCTGCCGCCAAAGCATCGTCTTCAGCCAGCCTTGCGGCTGGATGCCGGTCACCTTTACTGTCATGAACTTGCTGTTGCTTTGAGCGATGGCATTGACGGAAAAACCGCATAATAGGACAGTTGCCATGCAGCATAAGGCTGTTGTCGATACAAGAATTCTGTTCATTGATATGATGTGTTTATCGTAAAGATGCAGCAAAGATACAAAAATTTTTATTCAATCCTTCATCTACTCGGCAAATCTTTATGGCCGCCCTTTTTTGTGTAAACAAGTGAACAGGAAGAAAAATCCCACACCCTCAAAAGCGAGGGTGTGGGAAATTGTGAGTGCATCATGGTTGCCCATGCTGTGTATGTAGTGTAAGCGCTTACCTGCGGGCACCACCTCCGAAGACTCTCCTGGGAGCAGTGTTGCCATTGCTGGCCACGTTGCCTGAAGAATGGCTGCCGAAGGTGCGGCTGGGAGTAGTGGCCGACCCGCTGCGGTGGTTGTTGCCAAAAGCGCCAC
>JAEEGF011289791.1_pt1 | contig 28572 bp, 16 predicted proteins | sample 9134171 | NCBI WGS metagenome assembly JAEEGF01 (sample SAMN16246542, study PRJNA631951) | gut metagenome | biome: gut microbiome; feature: rumen; material: AP-attached | host: Bos | place: Iran: Karaj | collected 2018-10 | reverse complement strand
TCCTGTCTCCTCACACTTTGAAAAAGCGAGGGGGACGGTTACCTTACGGCTGGCTTCCAGTCGCTGTCCCCAGAAGGTACCTGGAGTGACCTTTACACTTGTGAAAGGAACAGGTGTGATGGGGTAGCCCGACTTATCGCTTTGGGCAAGTGCGCCTTGGACAAGAAGTGCCGAAAGCGCCATCAACAATAAAATCTTGTGCTGTCTCATAATTAGTTAATATTAGTTGTCGTTATTTTTATGCGAATTATTTGCAATTTTAAGCTTTTTTCTCCAATCTGCAAAGGAATATGCATAAAATTGTGATGATGACACTTATTTTCTTGATAAGATGTATTTTTATACTGTCAATCAGCGTTTTTGCCAGATGTGAATGTCATCGAATGTGACGTATGCCTTGTTGTCGGAGTAGGTGGTCTGGTAGATTCCCACACGCAATGGCTGGTCGTTGAACTGTGGGAAGGATGCACGTCCGTTGACGGGCATCTGTGTCCAGTTTTTGCCGTCCTTGCTGGTAAGGAACACGAACTCGTTACCTATGCGCTGGATTTGCATCCATGGGTCGTAGTTCCAGCCCTTGTTGTTGGGATATTGCGGACGGTAACCACGATTGACCACGGTGAGCATGTTGCCACAGTTGTAACTGGGGAACACACCGAGGTGAACCAATTGTTGTCGGTTGCCTTGCAGGCGCTGGAGGATGAGGCCTCCCTCGTTGTAGGCGGGTGTGTTGTGTCGGTCAGCGCCTGAGAGGTCGGCCACACGGCATTGAAGAACGAAGTCACCTTTCACTTCCACTGCTTCAATCGGCCCGGCCTGCGATGGGTCGTCGTTGAGGTTTGTGCCTGAAGACTCCAGTTTGACAGTACCGTTCTCTCCCTTGGCGGTGATGGCAGTCGCTAAGTCGATGAAGTCTTTAGCCGACACTTTGATTGTGCTGCGGATGACGGGTATCTCGTTCCCAAACACATCGCGTACTTTCACATACACCTCTTTGCCTTTAAGCGTCAGCACTTGAGTGCTCTCGCTGGTCTGTTGAACCGTAGCGAGGGCAGAAGAGTCGTTGGCGCAGGCGAAGGTGAAGTTGTATATTCCTTTTTCCAAAGGATTACCATCGATGTCTGTGACAGTGGCCATGACAACATCGGGTGAGAGGGCGTTGACATTGAGTTTCAGTTTCTTTGTTTTTAGCGGACTCTTGTCAGAGATGCTCTTGAGTGTGGCAGGGTCGAAATCCGAAGGCTTGTTCATTTCCTTGGCAATATCGTCCTCGTTGAATGGTCGGTCATAGACGCTGAAGGAGTGTAGGTAACCTGAGAATGGGCTGCCACCGTCGTATCGTGAACCAAGGGTAATGGTGCCGTTGGGACGGAGCATGAGGAAGATGTTTTTCTCCGACACCAGTTCGCGGTTGCAATAGATTCGTTCCATGAAACCATCGAAAGTGAGGGTCCAGTGTTGCCATTGGCCTTCTACCACAGCTCTGGGGTTGCCGGCGTTTTCAAAGGATGCATTGTGTGCCACCAGTCCTTCGCTGCGGCTGCTGCCGTTGCGCAGTTCCACGGTGGCGAGGTCGTTGCCCACGGGCATGAGTTGTGCCACGGTCTCTTGTTCGCTCACGTCGGGGTTGAGCACCCAAGCGGTGACGGTATAGGGCGAGTTGTAGGTCAGGGTGCGCAGGTCGAGGTTGTTTACTGTGATGTGTTCCGTACCGCTGAATCGGAATGCGGATTTACCTTGCATAGGCACCACAGGTACACCTTCGTAGAAGGTACCAAAGTCATAATTGTCGGCGTTCAACTCGAAGAGTTTGTTTCCTTTGGCTTTGGTCTGCTGCTTGAGTTCGCTTTCAACGTCTTTCTGGTGGATATCAGGATATCCAGCCAGAATGGCGGCTTCATCGACTTCTGGCATGGGGATGAGGCTGAGTGGGTCGGATTTTTTTGTGGCGCGATAGACCTTCACGTTCCAGATGGCTGGGAAGTGTCCGTTCTTTTGGGTGTCGGTGATGGTGATGCGGATGTACCTGGCCATGGCGGGTTGGCCTTTCACACCGTTCTGTCTGTAGCCTTCGCAGACATCCACCATAGGGGAACCTTGTTGGTGGTTGTCGGTGTGGTCGGCGAAGAGGGTCCAGTCGGTGCCGTTGTCGGAGATGTCGATGCGGTACTGGTAGAAGAAGGTGGTGTATTCGAATTGGGTTAAAATCTCGTTGAAGGCTTTCTGTTCACCGAGGTCGATGGTGAGGCTGGCTGGTGCGTTGGCGTCGGCGGCGCGCCAGAGTGTGCCGTTGTTGTCATCTACGGCGTATTCGGGTTTGAACCAGTCGGAATAAGTGGATGAGGCCTGTACCTTGGCACCGAAGGCGAGGTTGGGCAACGTGTTCTTCTTCGCTTGTTTGGCGAGTGAGGCGGGTATCAGGCCTTCGTGGGTAGGTCGGATGGGCAGGATATTGCCCTCGCTGTCGAACTCCATCTTGTCGATGCACAGTTGACGGTGGAAACCATGGATGGCGTGGGGATTGTTGTGGCGGTGATAGACCATATAGTAATCATCGCCGTCTTGCAGGATGGAGTGGTGGCCTGGGCCGTGGATTGTACCATCGGCATTAGTCTTGAGAATGCACCCCTTGTATTCGTAAGGTCCCATAGGTCCGTCTTTCGAGATGGCATATTGCACGCGGTAGGTGTCGTCGTGGCAGGAACCAGAGGAATAGGTGAAATAGTAGATGCCGTCTTTCTTGAACACGAAGGGCGCTTCGAAGAAGTCGATAATCTCGGTGTTGAGGATGAGTTTCTTGTCAGTGAAAGTCTTGCCGTCAGGACCAAGTTTCGCCACTCCGCAGCCGAAGTCCTTGTAGATGCCCCAGGTACCGAAATAGAGGTATTCGCTGCCATCGTCATCGCGGAAAAGTTGCGGGTCGAGGGTGATGGCGTTGTGGACGAAACGGTCAGGTACCAGCACCGCGTCGGGTTCGCCCAAACGGTTTTTCCACGGACCGATGGGAGAAGTGCTCTCTCCCACGCGCACCACACACGGCGTGCAGTAATAGTAGCGGTAGGTGCCGTCGGGTTGTTGTACCACATCGGGCGCCCAGACCACCTCGGTTGTCGGCCAGTTCAACAGCACGTTGCGCCAGTTGACGAAGTCTTTCGACATCCATACCTGAGCAGGCCCATATCCGTTGCCTGTGCCGTCGGTCGTGGCATAGATATAATAGGTGTCGCCGAATTTCCTAATCGTGGGGTCGGCGAAATATCCGGGGATGAACGGATTGCCTGCAGCTGGTGTGTTCCATTTTGTTTCGGTCTGGGCATGACCAGATGCCATGCACGCTGAGAGCAAGAGTGTGGTGAGTATTCTCATTGTTTGCTTGAAGTTAGTTAGTGATTTGCAAATATAAGTATTTATTCTGAGAAAATGGATATGATTCGTTCCCAAATTTGCATGAAAAAGGGCGGCTGGGAGAGCCGCCCTTTTTATAGATAGTAGGATGAAGGTTATGAATTACTTCACGAGCACCTTCTTGCCGTTCTGGATGTAGATGCCGCGGTTCAGGCCCTCAACGCTGTTGGCGTTCTTGCGGACGATGCGGCCGCTGAGGTCATAGACGTTGGCATTGTTGTTATCGCTGTTCACAGCACAGATGCTAAGAGCGGTGTCGTGGGTGGCGAGTTGAACGGTGATGATGTAGCGCTTAGAACCGTAGTTGAGAGCCAGACGAGTGGAGTAAACTTGTCCTTCTGCAGGTGGCACGAGGCAGTAGGTCGTGATGGTGGCAGTACCGTCGTTCTCGATGAAAATGTTCACGGAGAAGGTTTGGGTCTCAAGTTGTGCCTCGTTGGATGGGTCTATCACATATCCGTTGGAGTCGAACCAGAAGCCCTCAGCCTCATCGTAGAAGTCAGCGCCGCCGAAACTGGATGAGTTGACTGCCGCAAGCAGTGTGCCGTTCTCATAGAAATCGGCTACGTCCGCTGCCTCAAGTTTAGCGATGGCCTCACTCAGGTTGATGGTCGCAGTGCTTTCGTCCTCTCCGTCACCGATGTCAACAAGGGTGCTTTCAGAGCCTACAATTTCTCTTTCGACGACTTCATCAACAATTAATACATTGATGATGATTGTTACCATGGCTCCTGTTTCCTCGTTCACGAAGAACCAGTTGGTCTTAAAGGTGTCGCCCACCTGAGTGGCTCCTGGATACAGATATACATCGTATGTACCATTAGAGAGTGAATAGGTGAGTCCCACGAAGGCGTTGGCACCCCATCCTGCGTTCTGACCTTCCTTGTTGTACCAGAATCCTGGGTACGGAGTACAAGTGAAAGAGTCGGAGTAAGTGATCTTGGTCTCTCCGCTGTCAGGAACGGCGATGGTGTAGATACCAGGATCGTTGGTGCCAATCAAGTCAAAGATGGTCTCATAGTCAATAGGCTGAGTAGTCACAGTAGCGTAATCCACTTCTGGAATGGTTCTCTGAACCTCAATCTCATAGGTAGCGAGGTTGGTGAATGGAATAGGACCGTCACCAGCACTGAAGTTCACTGTTAAATCGATAGTGTAGGCCTTGTCAAAGTTCACTACTTCGAGGATGGTGTGGAACACGTCGCCGTCTTTGTTCTTGCCTGGATACTGGCCGATGGTCAGTGTGGCAGGAGCACTGTAATCGACATAAACTGAGGCAGCGCCAATACTGCCTGTCCAAGAACAGATGTTGCCATCTACGTCCATCCAGAAACCAGTGGCGCTGGTGGTGTAGTTGGTGCTGTGGTTGTCACTGTTGTTGTGCTTGAACACCCATTCCGAAGGATCACCACCAAGGAGTTCGGTAATCTTCTCTTCGTCGATTTTGTAGTCTTTTCCATCATAGTTGCCATTGGCTGTTGGCTTCTTGGAAATAACAAGGTATTCACGTCCCACTTCTGTCACCTCTTCGGCTATAGGCTCTGGAATAATGGTCAGTTTCACGACAAATTTCCAGGCATTGCTGCCGTTGATGAGATAGAGTTCAGCATAGGGTGTGTTACCGACTTTCAATGCGCTTGGGCACTGACCAAGGTTGAAAGTAGCGCTGTCGGTCTCGCTGTTGTATTCGAAACCCTCGACAAAGAAGTAGTTGTTGGCCTCACTATAGGAGTCGATAAAGCACAGGTCTTTGGTTGCACCTGTGTTCTCGTCGTAAGAAGGTGAGAACCAGTAGCCTGAAGAAGATGTCATCTTGTTGGAGAGCGTGTCGTTCAGCAGGTCGGTCATCACATCCAACGAGTAAGAATAGAAGCAAGTGCGCAAATCGGCTTCAAGCACCGCTTTTGGGAAATCGAGCGCTTTGATAGCGTCAGCCATTGGGAACTGTACTGCATCTGCTCTGTAAGTGCCTCGTGGGTACTGCTCCACAGCAATCTCAGTTGTGCCCTTGATAGTCAGTTGCGACAGCAATGGATTCACCTCTACTACTGGCATCTCGTTGACCTTGAGTGAGAGGTTGAAGGTGACGCTCTTTGTACCATTGCCCATGGTGATAACGGTGGAGTAGGTCTTGTGGGCCTCGCAGCGATCCGGATACTGACCGAGAGCAAACACCAGTTTGGTAGGAACATCATTCTCGGACTCAACGGAAGGCAAGCAGAAGAATACTGATGGGTCACCGTAAGCCACAACCTGTCCGTCTGCGTTCAGCCAGAAACAGCCGAGACGACCGCTCTCTGCAGTGTAGGTGCTTACTTGCTCACCCTCAGGGTTAGCGGCGGAGAAGAAGATGGCACCATCGAATGTCTCTTTTTCTTCGTTGGCTCTTAATGAGGCGGTGAACACATTGGCGAAATCAGCAGCCGATGCGTAGCCCATAGCAGTAGCCACTTCGGAGAGGTCGAACTCAATGTAGGAGGAGCGCCAGTCAGTAGTAGGATATTGTTCTACGCTGCCGCTGAATTGAGCGTGTGCCGACAGACTAAAAGCCAGAGCCAGCACGGAAAGAATAGAAGTAATACTCTTGTTCATAAATAGTAGTTAATTAGTTAATAGTGATTGGATATTTTCTGCAAATATACTTGTTTTATTTATACAAATAATATTTATTTCAGAAAAAAAATAAAAAACCTTGCTTTTTCTCTTTTATTTACGGATGAATATACGAAAACTGCATAAAAAAGGTGTTTATAGTACACTTGCAATGTCATTCTACCGACGATGGTGGCGAAGGATGTGGATAATGGAGATGATGGTGGCAATGGCGAGGAAAACATAAAAAAGGGAACGATTGACCCAGGGGTGAGTGACGAAGTAGTCGTAAGGCTGGGGCACACCGAGGTGTTTCAACCCATAGACCACCCCTCTCACAGCTATGATTCCGAACACTTCCAGAAAAAAGAAGCAGAGCAGGAATCGCTTGATATATCTTCCCATAATAGCCTAATCTTGTCTGTTGTATCGCTCATTTCGCCCATCAAACCTATCTGCCACATGGGCTCGTCATCCCAATGTTCATCATTTCCGTTTGGTTTTCGCCTTTTTTGTGGCTTTTTTGCTCTTCTTGACGACTTTAGGCTCTGACTTGATGGATTCGCTGATGATTTCTGCCATTTTCCGTGCACCTTCTGCTCGTGGGTGGATGCCGTCGCGCTGCATCAGTGCTTCTGCTTCGGGAGCGGAGAAGGGGGTGTGCAGGTCGATGACCTCGAGTTGGTTCTTTTGGACCAAGCGGTCGATAGTGGGAATGATGGCGTTGGTGATGACGCTGTCGTTGATGGTCCATGTGTCCTTCCATGCCTTGATGGGGTAGGCGATGAAGATTCGTGGCTGGCTGTCGAGTGCTTTCAACTCGTCAATCATCTGCTGCATATCTGCCTCGAATTCGTCGCCATGCTGCCAGTTGTCGGTCTTGCTGTCGTTGGTGCCTAACTTGATGACCACGACTTGTGGCTTGAATTGCTTGCAGTCCTGCCATGCGAACTCGTTCATGTAGGGATGGTCGCCTTTGTTGAGCATGGTGCGTGCGCCGCGTCCGAAGTTGCGTACGTAGTAACTCTCACCCAGTAACCGTTGCAAGGTGGCTGGGTAGCCGTAAGTGTCGCTGAGGTCAATGCCCGAACCGTCGGTGATGCTGTTGCCCACACAGGCCACACGGACTGACTCTTGCTTTGGTGCTTTGAGACGTGAGAGCCAAGTGGAAAGGGCTTGGAGCATAGCGTCGTGATAGGCGAAGGAAGGTTTGTATCCCCATCCATGACCTGCTTCAGGATAGAGATGCAAAGATGCCGACACATCGTTTTGGCGTAATGCCGTGTAATAGGTCACGCCGTTGCCAATGGGAGGCACCACACGGTCGTCGTCGCTCATGAAGAGGATGGCGGGCGGGGTGATGTGGCGTTTCACCTGAGTCTCGTTGGAGTAGTCGCGACGTATCCTCTCATTGTCGTAGTCCTGACCGAGGAAGTTGGTTTTCGACCCGCGATGGGTGTAGCGCTCTTCCATGGTGATGACTGGGTAGAAGAGGATTTGGAAATTGGGACGTGCGTAAAAGTCGGCGTGTGTGGCGATGGTGGACGCGAGGTGCCCGCCAGCAGAGAATCCCATGATGCCTACATCGTAAGGGTTGATGTTCCAGACAGCTGCGCTGTCGCGAACTGTCTTGATGGCGTTTTCGGCATCACTGATGGGAATGCGTCTGTCGCCCTTTGGCATGCGGTACTTCAACACGAAATAGGCGATGCCCATGTCGTTGAAGTAGGGTGCCCAGTCGGTTCCCTCATAATCCATACACACCATGCCGTAGCCACCGCCCGGACAATCCACGATGGCCCTGCCTGTGGCTTTCGATGCCTCGGGAAGGAAGGCATAGACCATCGACTCCCCGTCGGAAGAGTTGACAAACTCGAACTGGCGCTGGGCGTTGGCGCTCAACGTCAGGGTCAATGTCAGCAAGAATAGTAGTTTCTTCATGTCTGAAAAAATATCTAAAAGAATGGTTAATGACTCTATAGGACTCTGCAAAAATACACAAATAAATTGAAACGATGGCGCATTTATCCGTTTTTTCATGGCAATACTTTTTGAATGTCGTCATTTGTTTGTAATTTTGTGTTTTCAAAAAGGGCATGTGTTCTATGCCCATGAAAACACAACAATAATACATCAACTGATATGAAACGTTTCTTATTATCTGTTTGCTTGGTTTGGTCTGCGACCTTGCTCTTCGCACAAAATGAACCATCTGCTTTCATGAAAAAACTTACCGCTCTGAAAGATGTAAGCGGAGTGGAACGACTTGAGACGAAAATGTTTCCCGAGAAATACCTTATCTGGGTACGTCAGAATGTGGATGGAGATAATGCCGACAAGGGTACATTCAATCAACGTGTTATCGTTGGATACAGGGGCGAAGACCGTCCAACTGTCATTGTCACCGAAGGCTATTATGCCGACTATGCGCTCAGTCCTTATTATATGGAAGAACTGTGTCAGTTGTTCAATGCCAACATGGTGTTCTGCGAATACCGTTATTTCGGTCCATCCACACCTGAACCTTGCGACTGGACGTACATGACCGTTCGAAACTCCTTACGCGACCTGCATCATGTGAACCAGACATTGCGGTCCGTGTTCAAGGGCAAATGGATATCCACGGGCATCAGCAAAGGTGGCCAAACCACTATGTTCTACCGTGCGTACTACCCAGAAGACATGGATGTCTCGGTGTCGTATGTGGCTCCGCTCAACAAGAAAGTGGAGGACGGCCGTCATGAGAAGTTCCTCAGCAAGAAAGTGGGTACGAAAGAAGAGCGAGAAGAAGTGCTGGACGCACAGGAGCACCTGATGGAGCGAAAGCCATACATATTGCCCAAATGGGAAGAATACTGCAAAGAGAAAGGCTATTCCTTCAGAGTCCCTATGGCCGATATCTACGACTTCTGCGTGATGGAATATTCGTTTGCCCTCTGGCAGTGGGGAACGCCCGTATCCTCCATTCCTGACGATGACGCTTCCGACGAGACATGGCTCAAGCACTTCATCGAGGTCTCATCACCCGACTATTTCTCCTTGCCAAACCGATACATGCCTTTCTTCGTTCAGGCTGCCAAGGAACTGGGATATTATGGCTACGACAACAAGCCTTTCAGAAAACTGTGCAGTGTGAAGCATCCCAAACACTACCTGCGTGACGTGATGCTCACGGAGGAACTGTCCCACTTGAAATTCGACAAATCCTTGTATAAATACACCAAACGTTACCTCAAGAAGAACGATCCGAAACACATTTTCATCTATGGTGAGATCGACCCATGGTCATCGAGTGGAGTGGCAGGCTGGCTCGATTGCAGCCGTAAGCAGAACATGCGCGTATATGTGCAACCCAGAGGAAGCCACACGGCGCGTATTGGCAATATGCCCGAAAACATGAGGCACGAGATTATAGACCGTCTCATCCAATGGGTCGATGAGTAGCCATCAATAATGGAGTAGAAGAAAGATGTCGGAAAAACAGAACATATTATTCCTCAATGTGCTCAGTCTGCCCGCCAGCGGCAATTTCGTGGGCATAGAGAATAAACTTCAGATGATGGACAATCTTAGTGGCCATTCGGAGTTGAAAGACCGCTATATGGAGCCGTTTGAGAACACTGTTCAAATCAATGCCAGCGTTATACTGATTTGCAAGGGGGGAACCGCAACGATTAGAGTAAATTTCGAGGATTATCTGATGCAAGAGGGTGATGTCGCTATCGTTATATCCGGTAATTTCCTACATGTCATCGACTATTCCGATGACTTGAAATTTGCTGCTATTGCCCTTAATTACAATGACTTTGATATTTCAGGAAATGCCCTTGTGCCCATGGCTCTGTTGAAGCATTTCATGGCGATGCCTGTGTTCCATATCGACAACGACACCATGGAAGACTGCCTTAGTGTCTATCGATTTATGAAGAAACGGCTGACGAACGACGACTTCATCTACAAGGACGAGCTGGCACGCAATTGCATCTCAACACTTGTCTATATGGCACATCAGATTCTTGTCAGCAATGAACGTATCATCGACCCTCCCAACGACAAGTCAAGGCAACAGCAGATTTTCGAAAAGTTCATCAACGAGGTCAACCAGCATTTCATTCACGATAGAAACGTCTATACTTATGCCGAAAGATTGTGCATCACGCCTAAATACCTTTCTGCAATTGTGAGACAAGTCAGCGGAAAGTCGGCCAACGACTGGATTAACGATTATGTGATTCTGGAGGCCAAGGCACTCCTTAGGGTGAAATGGAACACCATCAAGGATGTGAGCAACAAACTCAATTTCCCTAACCAGTCCTTTTTCGCTAAATACTTCAAACAGCACACGGGCATGACGCCCAAAGAGTACAAGCAAAAGGGATAATGCCATCCTATTTCCTTTTTTTTCGAAAAAGCATACGGATATTTGGTATTATGGATGATAATTGCGATATTTGCATTATTATGTTGAAATAGGGGCGATGAATGTCTAATCTTGTAAAAAACACCTCTCTATGTTTTGTCGCTACTTTCGTTACTTGCAGGCCAGTGCCACCAGCGGAGAAATCATCTGCACCTCATCACCAGCGCAGAACGCATTCCTGCGCCTGATGAAAAAAGGAAATATTGACTTTAGACAGTTCATCTAATCAATTGCGTGTATCATGAGAAATTCTTGCACAAAATCTGGCATACTGGAACACAAACCACATTTCTGCATGACTTTCCTCCGATTTCTGGGGAAAAGGCTTTTCTTCATCGTGTTCACGCTTTGCTTTTTTGCCAGCCTTGGGAGTTTTTCCAAGAATATCGAACGCACCGTCAGCACTGGATTCGGGTCGATCACTTACACCATTACCGGAGTGGATGGTGAGCCTGAATTTCTCAACAGTCAGGGACGTAAATTGGTCTCGGAGAAGAGCACTGAGAGGTACATGCATTATGATTCCCGGGTAGGGAAAAAAGTCATCATGGAAATCCAACGTTGTTGGTATTCCTTCAATTCCTATTGTATCTATCAGACAGAAAAAAATATTTCCTGTTCGGTCAAGGCTTCTTTCAATCCTGCTGGAAGCAACTCTGTAAAATCAAATAAAACGAAATGGTATAATAATACGGTGGACTTGGGAACGTTGACGCAATATGATTTGTTATACGATTGGTGTGACCGCCAAAGAGCCCCAAACGTGATGGGGTCTCAACTTCGCCTAACGACTCCCCCTTATCAAATAGATGAAGGGATGGCTATGACGACCGTATGGGATAAGAATGGTTGTTGGATACGTATAGGCGCTCGTTACGTCCATCAGTATTATGACGGCGAGAACATAAGGGAAGATATTGAGATTTATTACGATGAGTATCATATCATGTTGCCAAGACCAGGCAGCAACCCTGTCGTAGAGGATGATGAAGTCCTGCCCCCGGTCGTCATCGACACCGCTGGCAGCGAGCCCACCCCGCCCATCGGTCCCATCCATGAGGAGATCGATCCCCCGGCTCCTTCCGACCCGGGTGAGAACGGATGGATCATAGGTTCACTCATCGGAGCTATCGCCCTCGGTGGAGGTCTCGCCGCTTGGAACCTGAGGAAGAAGAAAAAGGAAGAAAAGGAGAAAGCCACGCCGCCACCTGTGCCAGTGAAGCAAGACACTAAAAAGCAAGAGCAAGAAGACGAGGACGAATACAATGAGCGTTGCTCTTACGTGATGTCCATCAAGAAGGACTTCGGCGACACCTTTGTGCCTGGCGATCCACCTCAGACCGTCTATGCGCGTATCATCAAAATCACACCCGAAGGACGGGAAATGACCGAACCCACGCTGACCCGAATGATCCGCATCTCGGGCGACGACTACCTGCAGGTGAGTCCTACCACGCCATACGGTGAGTACGTAGCCGCCAACGTGCTGGCTCCCGCCATCGAGAACACCCCTTTAGAGGCGGTTGTCAACTTCGTCATGGCCGCAGAGGGCGCTTCCTTCACCAACCACATGCACTTCTTCGTGGAGGGTGCGGAGATTCTCTTCGGACAGGACAACCTCACGTTGCCAGCCGGATACGAGAAGACCGTCGAACTGCCGTTCGTCGTTCTCGGTCTCGGTGAGGACCCCAAAGTGGTAGCCTCTGTGGAGAAGGGTGCTTACGATGTGGAGGTGAAGAAGAAGGACGGCCTCTGGTTCGCTGTGATAACAGAGAACAAGGAATGCCCCGATTTCAAGAACAAACTGGAACCCGGTCAATACGGCTATTACTCCCTCCACATCAAAGCCAGTGACGCGAAAGGGCGCGAGGTAGAGACCGACTATCCTCTTTGCCGTTTCCAAATGGGACTGACACTCGATGTCAAGTACATCAAGTGTTTTGAGGAAGAGTATGACTTGAAGAACCACCTCAGCAAGCGTTTCATTTACGAGCGAAACAAGGATGTCTCGCCATGGAACTCCAACGAACCCAAGTATGAGGTCAAGAAGATGACGCCGGCTGAGACCAAAACCAAACTCCGCCTCTTCGAGTACGACGAGACGACCCACCAGGTGCTGCGCATCCCGGCCGTGCCTGATGAGATTAAGTTCGAAGCCGTGGAAGAGAGCAAGAATCCATTGGTTGAGAAACTTGGCATTGACTGGGAGCCTCGCAAGGACTTGGACGACGGAGCCCGTCCCATCATCTTCCGTTGCATCAGGGGCGCGCTCGACGCACCGCTGCGATTCAAGGCCAAACTCACGGTCAAAGCCAGTTTCAACGGCCGGAAATACGAGACGGAGAAGGAGGTGATGCTCCATTCGCAGCCCGTACGGCAGAGCAAGGACATGGCCGACGGTATGGGCCAGTTGAAGGAGGACGAACGCATTACCGAGAAACTCATGAGTATCCAATCTGCCATCTTCACCCGTGGTTACCTCAAGAACCTCGCGCCGCTCGACCGCTACATCCAGACCATGCTCGACTCCTACGACGATGCCTACGGCTACGACAACGAACAACTCCGCACCGTGCGCCGCATCTGGGGAGGTTTCCTGCAAGGCACAGTCCCTGGATGCAACGCCGAGACAGAACCCGTGACGCTCGGTGACGAACTGTTGATGTTCTTCAACGCCTTCATGGCCAAGGGCAAGGAGGTGGAAGACTCGCTCGGCTTCTTCTCGCGCATGGCGCTCGGAGTCATCACCTTGGGCTGCTCCGAAGTGGTGTTCACGTCCATGGAGGTGGTGCGCGAGATGAAGGACTACATGGAGAAGGGCGGCGACAGTGTGTTCGGAGCCTTCTGCTGCGGCGTGAAGGTCGTGGCGCGTGAGTACATCATGGAGAAGGCGACCGACCTCGGTATGGGACTGCTCAAGAAGGGCGCAACCAAAGTGGGCCTGACACCTGAAAACCTCAAGGCAAAGGCCAAGGAGTATTACGGCAACATCACCCAAGGTCGCCAAATCAAGCAGGGCATTTCCGATACCAAGGCGGCCAAGGCCAATGCCAAGATGAAGGCAGACCAGACCAAAGCATTCACCGACGGCAAGCGTTTTGACTACGACGAAATCAAGATGAAGAAGGCCGAAATAGAAGGACTTGAAATCGGCAAAGAGAAAATCGAAAATTACCGTGCCGCCATCGAGATGCTTGATGACAGTCCTAAAAATCTGGAACTCAAAAAGAAACTGGCTCTTGAGATTCAGCAAGACAAGAACGCCATGAGTTTGCTTGCGGACTATGACAACAAATCACTTATTGATACCAGGAAGAAGTTCAGCGAAATGACTCAGGGCATGAGCAATAAAGCAGATTTGGAGGTAAGGAGAAAGATTGCCCAAGACTACGGTGTGCCCGTTGAGGATATCAAGACGCTGAACGCCTCAAGTTCAACGGCGGATGCTTTGAAAGAAGGTAAGAAAATCACCTATGACCACGACGCCACTTTCTATTATCAAGATCCGGATACGGGGGACGTATGGTATTTCAACCAGAAGCAAACTGAAGAACTCTACAACAGAGAATACTTTAAGCAAGCCAATGGCTTCGAAGCGGCCGACCAGTCCATCGCAAACCGATTTGCCAAGAAAACTGACCAAACAGTCATTCAGAGCGACTGGCATCCAGAGAGTTATGGCAACGAGAACTACAAGATACTTACTGATACCGACTGGGATGCCGGGGCAAAGAAACTTGCCGATGCCAACAGGGTAGGCGATGCCATGACCTACAAGTGTAACGAGTGGTATCAGCAAGGCATGAAAGAACTCGCGAACCCGGAGACGGCCGCATCGGGCATTTCCAAAATCCGCGAGGGTTGCCGCCAATGTGTCAAGCAGTACGAAAACTTCCTCTTACCAAGGAACATCACGCGTTTGCACGCCAACGGTGGTTTATTTGGAGGAGGCAACAAGATTCCGGAAAAGTTTCATACTTGTATGCAAATCTTGAAAGGCATGGACCCCAACAAGGGCGGTTCGGTGGTGAAAGCTAAACGTGAACTTGAACGCCTCGGCACGTCCTTCGAAAAGGTATTCCAACAACTTGGTGACCTAATGAGAGAAGTGGGGTAGGATCCCTTCAACTCCCCCATTCATAATTTTTAGAAAATGATTATTAACTTGATAACTTTATTTTGTTATGATGTATTGTAGATATTGTGGATTTCAGCTGACCGACAACGCCCATTTCTGCACCAAATGCGGAAAGGCTGTCGTGGCAACAGTTCCGCCACCACCACAAGGGCAGCAAACGACACAAACGGCTTCACCTCCACCACCTAATTACGCACCACAGAACAAACAACCGACGCCACCTCCAACATCAAGGCCTTTTAATCCTCAAGCGACTGCAACCACGCCGCCAACCAACTTGCGGCAGACCGTGCCGCCACCAGTAAATCGGCAGACACCTCCGCAGCCAAGGCCACAAACACCGCCTCCTACCAACTTGCGGCAACCTACATCACCTGTGCGTGAACAAACACCTCCACAACCAGGAGTTGCTACACCGCCACCTGCAAATACACCGCCACCTGCAAATACACCGCCACCTACGTATAGTCCGCAAGACATACAGCAGGGCGTACAAAGGACCTTCAATAGCATACGCGATATCATAGCACAACTCCGCGACAACGACATCAAGGCCAGTGCCACAAGCGGAGAAATCATCTGCACCTCGTCACCGGCGCAGAACGCTTTTCTCCGGCTCCTGAGGAAAGGGAATTTTAGGCTTTAGGCATCAGACATTAGTTTTTTTAGACTTTAGACAATGAATCGAACTAGAACAAGCATTCTGTTGCTGTTGCTTTTGACCTCCCTCACAGCTGCCGCCATCTCGCGAACCGTTGACACACAGTTCGGAACGCTCAAATATTCGATAACTGGTGTGGAAGGTGGCATGTCGCTTGTGGAGGATAACCCAAGAACACAAACAGTCAATACAGATGAATTCAAGCGCTGGGCAGAGAGTCGCTCTTTCAAAGTCGATATGGGTAACATCCGCAATGGAAGGGAGTTTATCCTTGACGTGGTGTTCACTCCTTCGGAAAAAGTCAACAACCCTAGATACAATTCTAATGAATATCCGTCGGAGTATCACATGAAGTTTAACAGGTACCAACTGTCTGTCAGTTTCAGTGGAGGAGCCTCTTTGGTCTTACTCGATGGAAACAATGAGTCTATCATCGATGGCGAACCTTACCATGTCCGTCGTAGATACGCATTTACCAAACGGTATGATTTATTCAATAGGTTGATAACGGAGGGGGAAGGATCATTCACCCTTGAAATTCAAGTACATCACCAGAAACAGCGACCTATAACAGAGCAACTTTTGTCTATTGAGGAGGCTTTTATGGAAACCACCAACATTGCATTCACCTTTACCTGGGACGCAGCGGCACCACCACCCGTCGAGGAAGACACGACGTCGGACATGGACGGCAACCATAGGGAAATTGAGTCCATCGCCAACCCCAACGCAGGTGAGAATTCCTGGGTCATCCCCACTATCATCGGAGTCATCGCGCTCGGTGGCGGTATAACGCTTTGGAACAGGAGAAAAAGGAGAAGGGAAAAGAATGAGGCCACTCCACCACCGCCTCCAGGACAGTCGAAACCGAAGAGCAAACAGGACGACGAAGACGACTACAATGAGCGGTGTACATTCGAAATGCGCATCATGAAGGATTTCGGCGACAGTTTCACTCCAGGCGAAGATCCCAAACCCGTCTATGCACGTATTGTCAGGATCACCCCTGAAGGATATGAAATCACCGAACCTTCATTGACCGCCATGATCAGAATCACTGGCGATGATTACCTCCAGGTCGGCACCAACTCAATGAAAGGTGAATACAAAGAGGCGTACGTGAATGCACCCGATGCCAAGAACGTTCCCATGGAGGCCATCGTTCATTTCTCAATGTCCGCTGAGGGTGTATCTTTCACCAACCATGTCCACTTCAATATCGAAGGGGCCCAGATCCTCTTTGGGCAGGACAACCTCACACTGCCCGCTGACTATGAGAAGACCGTCGAACTCCCCTTCGTGGTGCTTGGACTTGGAGAGAATCCGAAAGTGACACTCACGATGGAGAAGGACGCCTACCACGTGGAGGTGAAGAAGAAGAAGGATCTCTGGTTTGCCGTGTTGAAAGAGAACAAGGACTGTGCCGACTTCAAGAAAAAACTGGAGCCTGGACAATACAGTTATTACTCCCTCCACATCAAAGCCACCAACGAGAACGACCGGAAAGTCGAAACCGACTACCCAATCTGCAGGTTCCAGATGGGACTGACCATCGACACTACCTACATCAAGTGCTATATCGAGGAGTACGACATGGCCAACCATCTGAGCAATCGATTCCGCTTTGAACAAACGGTCAACACCACGCCATGGAACTCAGTTGATGAACCCAACTATGAGGTGAAGACGATGACACCGGCTGAGACCAAGTGCAAACTCCGGCTCTTTGAGTATGACGAGGAGAGCCATCAGGTCCTCCGCATTCCTGCTGTACCCGATGAAATCAAGTTCGAGGCAGTGGATGAGAACAGACAGGAATTGGTTGATAAACTCGGCATTGACTGGGAACCACGAAAGAACATTGAGGATGGGGCACGACCCATCATCTTCCGATGCATCAGGCACGGACTCGACGCGCCACTGCGCGTCAATGCAAAAATGAAGGTCAAGACCTCCTTTAATAACCGAAACTATAACTTGGAGAAGGAAGTGAGTCTCCACTCTCAGCCCGTTCGACAGAGCAAGGACACGGCGGACGGTATGGCACAGTTGAAGGATGACGAGCGCATCGCTGAGAATCTCATTCGCATCCAGAGCGTCATCTTCACCCATGGTTATCTGAAAAACCTCGCACCGCTCGACCGTTATATACAGACCATGCTCGACGGTTATGATGCCGCTTACGGCTACGACAAGGAACAGTTGAGGACTGTACGGCGTATATGGACTTGTTTCCTCCAAGGCACCTTTGCCGGAGCCAATGCTGAGGCGGAGAAAGTGACATTAGGCGACGAACTTATGATGTTCTTCGATGCTTTCATGGCCAAGGGCAAGGAGGTGGAAGACTCCTTAGGCTTCTTCTCGCGCATGGCTCTCGGAGTCTTCACCTTAGGTTGCTCTGAGGTGGTGTTCACATCCATGGAGGTGGTGCGCGAGATGAAGAATTACGTCGATAAGGGAGGCGACAGCGTCTTCGGCGCATTCTGCTGTGGCGTGAAGGTCGTGGCACGTGAGTATATCATGGAGAAGGTTTCCGACCTTGGTATGGGAATGCTCAAGAAGGGGGCCACCAAGGCAGGACTCACTCCTGAAAACCTCAAAGCCAAGGCCAAAGAGTATTATGGCAACATCACGAAGGGACGAAGTGTGAAGCAGGCCATCGTCGATACTAAGGCGGTGAAAGCAAAAGCGGACATTTCCCTGAACAAAGGCAATAACCTGAGAGGTGGAACACAAAAAGTGTCGTTGGATGATGCCACAGTGAAGAGACCCGCTTTGGACGATGCCACAGTGAAGAGACCCGCTTTAGACGATGCTACAGTGAAGAGACCTGCTTTGGATGATGCCACAGTGAAGAGACCCGCTTTAGACGATGCCACAGTGAAAAGACCTGCTTTGGATGATGCCACTGTGAAGAGACCCGCTTTGGACGATGCTACTGTGAAGAAACCCGCTTTGGAAGACGGCACAGTAAAGAGGCCCGCTTTGGAAGACGGTACTGTGAAGCACAAGTCCATCGGTATGGACGAGTCTCCAAAACCAAAACAACTTGGCTACGATCGGCATTACACGATGGATGAGGTCAAAATGCAGAAAGCGGAGATAGAAGGACTCGAACTCGGTAGGGAGAAGATTGAGAACTACCGTGCTGCTATAGAAATGCTTGATGATTCGCCTGTGAATGCCAAACTGAAGAAGGAATTGGCCCTTGAGATTCAAAAGGACAAAAACGCAATGAGTCTATTGGCCAACTACAAAGATGGTGGTTTGAAGAATACTCGCGCAAAATTCAACAAGGAGATTTCGAGTATTCATACCACAGCTGAACTCAAGGTGAAGGCTGAACTGGCTAAAGAATTGCATGTGGATCCAAGTGAAATCAAGACATTCAATGCCTCTGCATCCACTCAACAAGCACTTAAAGAAGGCCAAAAAATCACTTATGACCACGATGTCACCTTCTATTATGATGATCCTAAAACTGGCAAACCCGTGTTTTTCGACCAGACGAAGACAGAGCAACTCTACAACCGCAAGTACTTCGAGACGGCTAATGAATTCGTGGCGGCAGAACAGTCTTTTGCAGACCGTTTTGCCAAAAAGGCCGACCAGACCGTTGTGCAGAGCGACCTTCATCCAGAGAGTTATGGCACAGAAAACTTTAAGATCTTATCGGATAAAACCAAAGGCGCAGTGCATCTGAAAGATGTCGACATGGTGGCCGACGCTATGACCTACAAGTGCCAAGAATGGTTCAGTCAAGGCGTGAAAGAATTGAGTAACCCATCAACGGCCACTTCTGGCATAGCCAAGATACGTGAAGCATGCCGACAGTGCACAAAACAGTATGACAACTACCTCAATCCACGCAATATCACACGGCAAGACGCCGGTCGTGGTAACATGATTCCCGCTGAATTCCATCGCTACATGAGTATTCTGAAAGACGTGGATGTCAACAAGGGGGGGACGATTGTGAAAGCCAAACGCGAACTCGAGCGATATGGCATGACCTTTGAGATGGTCTTCCAACAACTTGGTGACCTGATGAGAAAAATAGGGTAGTAAAAAACAATGTTTTTATAGCGGGCGGTTTAGGTGTTTGGGCTGGACCGCCCGTTTTTTATGTTAAACTTCTTAAATTCGACCTTTAGGACAATTTTTGTGTCATTGAAAACTTGAATTATCCACTGATTTTGCAGACATTTGCATGGTAAAACATCATTTTTAGTTTCCCGAATCAATAGAAACGCTGATAGAACTATGTTGAGAAAAGTTTGTTTATTTCCTGTACTCATTCTTGCTGCTGTCCTCACGTTGACGTCATGTGGCGAGAAAGGCAAGGAAGAAGTCGATCATGTACCGTATGTGAAGGTGGAGGCTGTTGATGGCGCTATCTCTGCCCGTATCCTTGAATATCCTGGTCGGACAAAACCCGCTGATGAGGTGAATGTTTCTTTCCGTGTGTCAGGTCCCATTGTAAGCATGCGTGTCAAAGAGGGTGATTATGTCAAAAAAGGACAAGTAATTGCTGAAATGGATCTTCGCGACTATAACCTTCAGTATAAGGCTGTTGAGGCCGAATATCAGTCGGTGAAGGCGGAGGCCGAACGTATTATCGCTATGTATCAAGAAGGCAGCACAACCGCCAACAATTACGACAAGGCCCGCTTCGGTCTTCAGCAGATTACAGAAAAACTCAACAATGCCCGCAACCAACTTAACGACACCAAACTGGTGGCGCCTATCAGTGGTTATGTGTCCGCTCGTTATCATGAAGCGGGTGAGACCGTCGCGCAGGGAATGCCTATTGTCTCTATATCCAGTGGAGCGAACACAGAGGTCGAAATCAACCTCAGTAGCAACGACTTCGCAAAAAGGGCAAACTTCCTTTCCTATAGTTGTTCTTTCGATGTCATTCCAGGTAAAACATATCCTCTCTCTGTTTCTCGCATCAACAACGAGGCTAACAACAACCAACTCTATAATGTGCGCCTGCGTTTCAACGGACCTGTTGATCCTAACATCACTCCTGGCATGACCACAATGGTAAAGATTGAACGAGCAACGGATGAGGGTACGATTATTTCCATCTCTAAAGAGGCGCTTTTCGAGGCTGAAGGCAAGCAGTTCGTCTATCTCTATGACGACAAGACTGGCAAGGTGAACAGAAGGGAAGTGAAGGTCAGCCGTCTGACATCTAAAGGGAAGGCCATTGTCACCAACGGACTTGAGGGGTATGAAAGGATAGTGACTGCCGGTGTGCATAAACTCACCAATGGACAGAGAGTCAAACCACTTCCCGCAGCCAGCAAATCTAATATAGGAGGCTTGCTATGAACATGAATATCAGCGCATGGGCGTTCAACAATAAGAAACTCATCTATTTCATTATCCTTTGCCTCTGTTTTGGTGGTATCAAGGCTGCAATAGAGATGAGTAAACTTGAGGACCCTTCCATTCCAGTGAGACTGGCGATGATAGTCACTACTTTCCCTGGTGCTTCTGCCCATGAAGTGGAGTTGGAAATCACCGACCCTCTCGAAAAAGCCATCAATGAGATGTCGGGAGTGGCCAATCTTGAAAGTTACTCCTACAACGACTTGAGCATCATCAGCGTGGAACTCGATGCCACAACCAAGACCAACGAGTTGCAGCAACAGTGGGATATCTTGCGGCGTAAGGTGGACAATGCCGCAACAGCCTTTCCTGAAGGAGCCAGAAAACCCATTGTGAAAGACGATTTCGGCGAGGTGTTTGGCATGATGTATGCCCTCACCGGGGATGGGCTCAACGACCGCCAGATGTCGGATTATGCCGAACTCATCAAACGCGAGGTGTCGAGCATTGACGGTGTCTCAAGAGTTGATATTTACGGCAAGCGCACCGAATGTATCAACATCAACTTGCTGCAGGACAAAATGGCTAATATGGGGGTGATGCCCGTGGAGGTGATTCAGACACTCAACGGACAAAACTCCACCGTCTATTCTGGTTATTTCGAAAATGGCACAAGTCGTGTCAGGGTAAGCGTGAGCGACAAGTTCAAAACGGTGGATGACATCGAGGAGATGCTCATACAAGGACACGACAATGACCAATTGAAAATCAAAGACATCGCCAAGGTGGAGAAAGGTTATGAGCAACCTACACGTAATCAGTTGCTCTACGATGGAGAACACGCACTGGCCATTTCCATCGCATGCTCACCGAAGTACGATATTCTTAAGGTTGGTGCGAATGTGCAGAAGAAACTGAAGAGCATAGAGAACCGAATGCCTGTCGGCATCGAGTACCATAAGGTCTTTTTCCAGCCGGAGAGAGTGAGCAACGCTCTCGGTACTTTCCTGATCAATTTGCTCGAGTCGGTGCTTATCGTTGTGGTGGTACTGATTTTCACGATGGGATTGCGAAGTGGAATCATCATTGGCATCAGCCTTGTGGTTATTGTCCTGGGCTCATTCTTGATTCTTGGGCGCATGGACGGAACCCTGCAGCGTGTGTCGCTCGCCTCTCTGATTGTGGCAATGGGTATGCTGGTAGACAACGCCATTGTCATTGTCGATGGCATTCTGGTGGATCTGAAAAACGGCAAGTCGCGTTTCGAGGCACTGACAAGCATTGGAGGAAAAACTGCCATGCCACTGCTCGGAGCAACACTTATCGCCATCCTGGCTTTCCTGCCTATTTTCCTAAGTCCCGACACCACCGGATTGTATGTGCACGACCTGTTTGTGGTACTGGCCGTTTCCCTGTTGCTGAGCTGGATTCTCGCGCTTATACATGTGCCGCTCATGGCGGACAGGTGGTTGCCAAAAAAGAAAGAACAGGACAAGCAGGATGAGGAAAAGAAAGAAGAATATTCCGGAAAATCCTATAGGATATTGGATAAGGTGCTGAATGTGGCACTCAACAACCGCATAATTATTATTGTCTCCACTATAGGACTGCTTTTCCTTTGTAGTTTTGCCTTCAAATATGTCAAGCAGGCTTTCTTCCCTGACATGGAGTACGACCAACTCTATATGGAGTACAAACTGCCCGAGGGCACTAACTACACTCAGGTGGAAAGCGACCTGAACGAGATTCGCGAGTACTTGCAGTCACGCGATGAAGTGACTCATGTCACCACATCGCTCGGAGGAACGCCAAGCCGCTACAACCTTGTACGTTCCATCGCCACACCATCTCTGTCATACGGAGAATTAATCGTAGATTTCAAGTCGTCAAAAAAACTGGTGGATAATATCGATGAGATTCAGGACACTCTCACTAAACGCTATCCACAGGCTTACGTCAAGCTGAAGCGCTACAACCTGATGTATAAGAAATTCCCCATTGAAGTGGTGTTCTGCGGTCCCGACCCAGAGGTGTTGCACCGACTGACGGACTCAACGATGGCGATGGTGGCAAACAACAGCAAACTGTGTCTTCCTACCACAGATTGGGAACCCAAAGTTCCTGTGTTGATGGTGGAATACAGCCAGCCTGATGCCAGAAGGGTAGGGTTGAGCCGAAGCGACATCGGACTCTCTATGCTATCCTATACGGGTGGTGTGCCTATAGGTACTTTCTATGACGGTATTCATCCTGAGAATATCTATGTCAATTGCACTGACAACCAAGGAAACCGACTCGAGGACCTCAATAATGCCTCTGTGTTTGGACTCATGCCTAATGTTAATGGATTGCTCAACAACTTGAGCCTCGGTAAACTCATGTCGGGACAAATCACCAAGCAATCCATCTTGGAACAGCTGACCAGCACAGTGCCTCTCTCCCAAGTGGCAAAGACGGTCGATATCCATTGGGAAGACCCTGTGGTGGTTCGATACAACGGACAACGCTCTCAACGTGTGCAATGCAGCCCCGCGCCAGGAGAAGGAACAGAGGTGGCACGGCAGAGTCTTGAGGCGCAGCTTCAGCAATTGCATCTGCCTGAAGGATATTCCATGACTTGGGAAGGTGAGAAGAAAGCTAGCGACCAGTCGATGCGTTACCTCTTCAACAACTTCCCACTGGCTATTCTCATCATGATAGGCATTCTCATCCTTCTTTTCAAGGACTATAAGAAACCCGTCATCATTTTCTGTTGCATTCCTGTCGTGCTGATAGGTGTGATACCGGCAGTGCTCATTTCGGGCAAGTCCTTCGGTTTCGTGGCGATAGTCGGTGTGCTCGGACTCATTGGCATGATTATCAAGAACGGTATTGTGCTGATGGACGAGATAGATGCGGAGATTCAATCGGGAATTGAACCAAAGAAAGCGTTGATACAAAGTAGTAAGAGCAGACTAAGGGCTGTGGCCATGGCTGCTGCTACCACAGTGCTGGGTATGATACCGCTCATCACCGACGCGCTTTTCGGGTCGCTCGCCGTGACCATCATGGGCGGCCTCATGGTGGGAACACTCGTCACACTGATTTTCCTTCCAGTCCTCTATTCTTTGTTCTTCAAGATAAAATAACAATGATGAATATGAAACGTTTGCTTTTCATGATATCGGCCGTGGCATACACTGCCTTTGGCTATGCACAGACCATGACCCTCGAACAATGCCGTCTGGCGGCTGTGGAGAACAACAAACAGGTGGAGCAGTCGAGAGTGGAGCAGGAAAAGTCTTCACATACTGTCCGCCTTTACAAAACCAATTTCTTACCCAAATTTGACATCGTGGCTGCCGACCTTTATAGTTTTGGCAAGAGCGATGTGAAGATTCCGGGAGGACATCTGCCTATCTACACCTACAACGATGCCGCTGGGCAGTTCGTCCCCAATGTGACAATGAACGCCGACGGCACATATACACTCAACCAGTATGCCGATTTCCCTGCCCAGAAGATGAAATTCAAGATGGACAATGTGTTTCTCGGTGGCGTGATGTTTGAACAGCCCCTTTATATGGGAGGAAAGGTCTCCGCTGCCTACAACATGTCGAAAATAGGGGAAAAGATTGCCGGACTCAATATCAAAAAGACTGAGTCGGAGGTGATTGTTGCCACCGACGAGGCTTACACCATGGTGGTTAGGGCCAAGGAGATGGTGAAGGTGGCTGAAGCCTACAAGACCATGCTCGACGAACTCTATAAGAATGTGGAGAGTGCATTCCGGCATGGGATGCGCACCCGCAATGATGTGTTGAAAGTGCAGGTGAAGCAGAACGAAGTGGAATTGTCGATTCAGAAAGCCAACAATGCTGTGCGGTTGGCCAAGATGAACCTGTGTTATTATATAGGAAAACCGCTTGATGCAGACATCGATGTGGATGCGACAGAACTGAAGGGAGCGGATAATCAGGGTGTTGTCGTCGACCCATTACTGATTATCAATCGTCCAGAGTATGAGATGCTCAATCAGAAAATGGAGTTGGCCCACGAACAAGTGAAGCTGACGAGGAGCGACTATCTGCCCAATGTGGCGTTGACTGGTGGTTACACCTACATCAACGGCATGAAACTCGATGGAAAAAGACTGATAGACAATGGTGCAGCTTCAGCGATGGTCACCTTAAAGTTTCCCGTCTTTCATTTTGGCGAGGGAAGCCATAAGGTAAGGATTGCCAAGGCTGAGGAACGGTTGGCTAGTCTCGAACGCGAAGACCTCAACAACAAGATGACGCTTGAACTCACACAAGCCGCCAACAACCTCAATGAGGCGATAGCGGAAGTGAAGATGACGGCTAAGTCTTTGGAACAAGCTGAGGAGAATGTGCGAATGTCCAGAAAGCAGTTTGATGTGGGCTACGAAACCCTCACTGAGCATCTTGAAGCCCAGTCTCTCTGGCAAAAGGCTTATGCCGACGATGTCGAGGCACGTTGCAACCTCTTCCTTATGAAATCCCGTTACTTGAAAGCTGCTGGATTGTTGCAATAGGGAACAATCTGACCGAAAGAATCAGGGCAAAAACGAACTCCTTCCCACTTGTAATTTTAATCAGGATATTGCATGGTGGAGCAATGGAGGGAACCATGCTGGCGGACGAGAACCGTGCAATCCACACCAACCACCTCACGGTCAGTAAACACCTCTGAGAGCGCCTTTATGGCAAGAGCGTCGTTTTCTGGCTGATTGTAGGTCGGGCAGAGCACAGCATCGTTCATAATGAGGAAGTTGGCGTATGTGGCAGGCAATCGGTTGCCATCATCATCGTAGATTGCAGTAGGCAAGGGCAGAGCTACAAGATGGTAGGGTTTGCCGTCGAAGGTACAGAATGACTCCAATTCCTTTTTCATCAAGTTTAATTCCTCGTAATGCTCGTCATCTGGGTCGGTGCATTCCACATATGCAATGGTATGGGCGTTGCAGAAACGTGCGAGGGTATCGATGTGTCCATCGGTGTCGTCACCAGCCAGAAATCCATGTTCAAGCCATAGGATGCGCTTGGCATTGAGCATGTTGTGCAAAGACTGCTCGATGCCTTTTTTATCAAGGGGTTCGTTGCGGTTGGGAGCCAACAGGCATGAACTGGTAGTGAGGATAGTACCTTTACCATCACTTTCTATCGACCCTCCTTCCAGCACGAAGTCACGGCAGTCGAGATAGACACCGTCCAACAGACCAGACTGAGAGAGATGGCTGTTGATCTGGTTGTCGAAATTGGCGGCGAACTTCATGCCCCATCCGTTGAAACGGAAGTCCATCAGAATCCTACGTGAAGGGTCTGCGTCGTCCAGACAAGTCAGGAAGGCATGGTCGCGCGCCCAGGTGTCGTTGGTGTCACAACTGAAGTAACATATACGATGCAACAACGAGTCAGGACTGATGCGCTCATCCTCAGGTATGCGCCCATACAGACCGCTTTCCAGACTGTTTTGAACCTCGGTGACATTCGGGGCCACAATGAGCAACAGCTCTCGAAGACTGATTTCTCGGGCAAGACGGTAATAGCATTCTTCTACCTCGTCAAGCAGTTCGTCCCAATCGGTGCCACTATGTGGCCAAGTGAGTTGAACGGCCGATTGATGATGCCATTCTGCGGGTAAATATATCATGATGTCGGTTGAATCCTTGTCTACGGTTTAGTCTTGACGTCTGACTGCTATTGCTTCGATTTCGATGTCAGCACCCTTAGGTAGAGCGGCCACGGCGAAGGCGCTTCGTGCAGGGTAGGGAGCACTGAAGAACTGTGCATAGACCTCGTTCACTGCTGCGAAGTCTTTGATGTCGCGTAGCAACACTGTCACTTTTACCACTTCGCTCATCTCCATACCTTCAGCGGCGAGGATGTTCTTGATGTTGGTCAGCGACTGAGCGGCCAATGCCTTGATGCCTCCTTGAGCGAATTCACCTGTTGCTGGGTCAATAGGCAGTTGTCCTGATACATATACCGTGTTGCCTGCTACAATAGCCTGACTGTAGGGTCCAATAGCTGCGGGAGCATTTGTTGTGGATATTGCTTTCATTTGTTATTATTCATTGGTTTGACTTTACAAAAATACCAACTATTTCTGAAATCCACAAGAAAATCAAATATTTCTTTAATCTCTCAGCTGATGTTGAAGAAATAGGGACGCGAAACATCGCGCCCCTACATGTAAACTGTAATTTTATCAAGTCATCAAACCACGACCTCGCTGAATCGGTGGGTGGGATTCGGACGGCCAGGCTGAAGGTAGCGCCAGGCCAGAACTTCCTCTGTATATCGTCCATTGATGGATTGAACAAGTGCCTCGCGTACCAATTGGTCCAGATATTCAGGAGGGCACTCCACTCGGGCGTTGATAATCAATCGCACATCTGTACTGCTTCCCACTCCGGGGCGCAAGGTTAGCGTACAATCTGCCCCAGTGATGTTGGCCACAGCATAATCCTTGCCACTCTCTGCGATGATTTTAACATGGCCTACTGCCAACGTCTCTTGCTCAAAATCACTTTGCAATTCCTTGATGAGGTTCTTGAGGAATTCATCCCAGTCCGCTGGTTTGGAGGCGTGGAGCATGACGGTTCCATTCAGCCAGCCCAGAACTGCTTCGCCGTGGGCGTAACGGTCGTAGTCGATGTCAAGCAAACGCTTTCCTGCATCAGTACGGGTGGTGACATCAGCCAGCCACTCGTCCAGACCCTCGCCTGTCACTGCGCTTACGCTCATCACGCGGCTCTTGGGGAAGGCTTCTGCTGTCTTTGCTTTTAGCTGCGTCATCTCCTCAACCGACAAGGTGTCGGACTTGGTGATGACAATGATGTCGGCTTCCTCCAACTGTTTGCGATAGATATAAGCCGCATCCTCATGCAGTCCTGCCTGTTCTCCTTGGAGTATGGAAGCCAGTCGGCCAGGGTCTGCCAGTACTGTCAATGGAGCAACGAGCAAAGTCGTGTTCCAATATTTCTTTAGCGGCTGGAGAATGGTTGCAGAGAGGTCGGCGCAACTGCCTACAGGCTCGCTCAAGACGTAGTCTGCACCTTCCGATACCTGTTTCACCGCGTCCGTGAAGCCATTGAAGTTACAGCAGAAACAACTGCCTGCCACTTCGCTGACGGCCAGATTCTGGCGGCGAAGCAATTCACTGTCCACCAATTCTGGGGCTTGGTCGTTGGTGATGAGGCCTACACCTTTGCCAACTGACATCAGACGTTCGGCTACTCGCCAGATAAGGGTTGTTTTCCCTGCTCCGAGAAAACCACCTACAAGAATAATTCTACACTGTTTCATCATCTCATTTTTTTTATTTTTTACAACAACATTGTTTGTCTTCTTTGTTCTTGGAAACCAGTAATGGCTCAAGGAAAAAACGGAAGCATAGCGCTGCGATGACCGCTCCCAGGATTGGGGCCAGGATATATACCCAGAACCAACCACCTACGGTGTCGGGTAGGGCTGCAGCATGCCATCCCAACAGATAAGCGACCAACCGGGGACCGGCATCACGGGCAGGATTGAGTCCTGCTTGTGTCAGAGGGGCTATAAAGAATATAATGCTCGCTACTGTCAAACCTATGAATAAAGGCTGCAGTGGTTCGCTGGGACGACCTACGTTGCATCCTTCCGTCAGGAAGAAGATAAACAGAGCCAGAAGAAAAGTGCCAAAGGCCTCAGCAAACATCGCTAACGGCAACGATACTGAAGCGATGGAAGCATCACCGGGATTCGGATAGAACTCACCGAACATACGTGCGGTATCCACACTTGCCTCCGTTCCGCGCACGATGCCTTTCACTGCCTCGTAGTTGGCAATGGAGGGTGCGAAGAGCAAGTAGAGTGTGAAACCAGCCAGAATGGCACCAATGAATTGCGCCAAAAGATAAATGGGCAGTTTGCCGGCCTTCATACGGCCAGCTACCACCATAGCAACAGAAACAGCTGGGGTGAGATGGGCGCACGACAGGTAGCGTGTCAGATAAATGGCTAGCGTCACTCC